>WNFV01000593.1_pt1 | contig 52676 bp, 44 predicted proteins | sample 5400101 | NCBI WGS metagenome assembly WNFV01 (sample SAMN13153361, study PRJNA577476) | soil metagenome | isolation source: 115 cm soil or saprolite under grassland replicate 1 | place: USA:California | collected 2016-06-15
AACACCACGGCCATGCGCTCGGCCACCGGGGAGATCACGCTCAGCAGATGGACCAGCTCGCCTGGCCCCCGGTGGTAGGGCAGGTCGAACACGTGCACCTCGCCACCGACGAGGTCCGCAAGCTGTGAGGCCCCCGCCCGGTTCGTCCGGAGCGAGCGGCCGATGCAGAACACTCCCGGCTCGAGCCAGAAGGTGTCGCCGCCCTCGGCAGTGCCCCGTCCCTCGATCCTTCCCGCCACCGGGACGTCGCGCTCGACGAGCCACTTCTCGAGCTCGGTCTCCTCGCCCCGCCGGCTCGGTTTGCCGGGGCGAAGCACGATCGCTCCGCGGCTGCTGACCACCGCCGGGTCGAACACGTAGACGAGGTCCGGGCTCTCGGTCTCGGCCTCCAGCTCGTCCACGACCACGCCGAGCTCGGTGAGGATCCCGCTCAGATCGTCGTGCTGGCGCTGGGCCTTCGGCAGGTCGACCGCGTGCAAGAACCCGTGGGCGGGATCGTCGAAGGCTTGCCCGAAGGCCTCGCCCGGCCGCTTCACCAGCACCTCGCGCAGGGGCGCGACCATGCTCTCCGCACCGAACCGCATGTCGCGGGATTGTAGTTGCGGCCCTGAGTACCGGGAGCGGATACCCCCGCTGGTAGACTGGCGCAATGGCCGATCACCACGAAGTGATGCACGAGCGTCTCTACTTGAAAGAGCCTCGCACCGAGCGGCTGCGGAAGGGCGCGGCGGGACACCTCCACCATCTGCTCGCCACCGGCTGGCGGGAGACCGAGCGCTGGCACGCTGATGACTACATCACCGTGAAGATGGAGCGTTCCGGCCACGCGCCTCGCGCCGCCGCGATGCCGAAGGTCGAGCCGCCCCCGCCCCGGACCCGCCGTGAGCGGTTCGGACAGGGTCCGGCTTCCGGCCCCCGCCGCTAGCGATCCCGCGCCGCAACGAAAAGGACCCGCCGCTTTGGCGACGGGTCCCTCTCTTGTGCGAGTGAGACTCGCTCCGGTCAGGCGACGGGCCGCACGTTGGCGGCCTGTGGGCCCTTGGGCCCTTCGGTGATGTCGAACTCCACCTTCTGGTTCTCCTCGAGGTTGCGGTACCCCGCTCCCTGGATCGCGCTGAAATGCACGAAGACATCGGGGCCGTTCTCCTGGGAGATGAAGCCGAAGCCCTTCTCAGAGCTGAACCACTTGACGGTGCCAGTGGTCATCAAACAATTCCCTCCTTTCCTGGCCCGATCGAACCTGACTGCTGTTCGTCGGCCTCCGGCTGATTGCCGGTAGTGAGGGAACTGCCCGAAGCTACCTTGCGATGCCGAACCCTCAAGCCACCACTCTAGCAGCTATACGGACAGCACCCTTTCGCCGCTCCCAGCTGGGGCGGAGAATCGGGGCAGCCCCCAGAGGGAGATTGCCTGTGAAGGACCGAACGGCCGGTCGGCTGGCGTGGGCGCTTGCGCTGGTCGCCCTTGCTCTTACGGCGGCCGGTCTGGCCTTCGGCGTCAAGAACGGCTTCAATCTCTGGTCGTACAACGGCGCCTCCGGCCTGGTGCTGGTGGGGGCCTTCGGCGGGCTGGGGGCCCTCCTCGCCTCCCGTCGTCCCGCAAACCCGATCGGGTGGATCTTCCTCGGCACCGGCGTCATGTTCGGCGTGGCCGGCCTGGCGGACCAGTACTCGGAATACGGTCTGGTCACCAACCCCGGCTCCATCCCCGGCGCGGCCATCGCCGTGTGGCTCGGCAAGTGGATCTGGGTGCCTGCATCGGGTGTTCTGATCGTCTACTCGTTGCTGCTCTTCCCGAACGGCCGGCTTCCGTCCAGGCGGTGGCGCCCGGTGGCCTGGCTCGGCGCGGTGGCCATCGTCGTTGCCGCCGTGCCCGTCGCCGTCGCGGGCTGGTCACTGCGGGGCCCGCGCCTGCTCTACGAGAACGAGCCACCGCCGAGCTTGCCCCACCCTTACCGGCTGGCCGTCCTCATCCAGGAGGGCGCGTTCCTATTCATCTTCCTGCTCGCCTTCGTGGGCGCCGCCTCCCTCCTGGTCCGGCGCCGCCGAGCCACCGGAGAGGAACGGGAGCAGATCCGGTGGTTCGCCTACGGCGGCTTCCTCATGGCCATCGGCTTCGTCGCCGGCATCCCCGGCGTCGGTCCCGGCGAGCTCGTCCTGGTCGGGTTCCTCGCCCTCCCCACGGCCGCCACCATCGCCATCCTCAAATACCGGCTGTACGACATCGACATCGTCATCAACAAGACGGTCGTCTACGGTGTGCTCGCTGCCTTCTTCACCGCCATCTACGTGGCCGTCGTGGTCGGGATCGGGGCCGCAGTCGGTTCGCGGTCCAACACCCCGCTGACCATTGTGGCCGCGGTGCTCATGGCGGTGGCCTTCCAGCCGGTCCGGGATCGAGCCCGGAGGTTCGCCAACCGCCTCGTGTACGGGAAGCGGGCCACGCCGTACGAGGTGCTTTCCGAGTTCTCCGAACGGATGGGCGGCGCCTACGACGCCGAAGAGATCCTGCCGCGGATGGCCCGCATCCTGGGCGAGGGGACCGGGGCCCGGCGGGCGGAGGTGTGGCTGCGGGTGGGGTCCGAACTCCGCCCCGCGGCGTCCTGGCCCGAGGAAGGAGCGACGGGATCGGGGCCCATCCCGCTGGCCGGCGGTGAGCTTCCCACTTTTCCCCGCGCGGACCGGGCCTTCCCTGTGCTACATCAGGGTGAGCTCCTGGGCGCGCTTGCTGTGGCCATGCCGGCCAACGAACCCCTCACCCCATCCGGGGAGAAGCTCATCGGCGACCTCGCCGCTCAGGCCGGTCTGGTCCTACGGAACGTCCGGCTGATCGAGGAGCTGCGGGCGTCGCGGCAGCGCCTGGTGGCCGCGCAGGATGAGGAGCGACGCCGATTGGAGCGCAACATCCACGACGGCGCCCAGCAGCAGCTCGTGGCGCTCGGGATCCAGCTCGGCCTGGCGCAGCGGCTTGCGTCGAAGGAGTCCCCGAGCCTTGCCGATCTGCTGGAGAAGTTGCAGACCCAGTCCACCGAAGCGCTGGACGACCTGCGGGACCTGGCCAGGGGGATCTATCCGCCGCTGCTGGCCGACCAGGGGCTGGCCGCCGCGCTCTCCGCGCAGGCCCGGAAGGCCTCGTTCCCCGTGGAAGTGCAGACCGACGGCATCGCGCGGTACCCGCAGGAAGCGGAAGCCGCGGTCTACTTCTGCTGTCTGGAGGCCTTGCAGAACGTGGCCAAGTACGCCGGGGCGACGAAGGCGACGGTGCGCGTGCTGGCAGACGGCGACGCCGTCTCGTTTGAGGTCACCGACGACGGGAAGGGGTTCGACTCCGAGCGCACTCCACTGGGCTCGGGGTTGCAGAACATGGCAGACCGCCTGGCGGCGCTGGGCGGCACCTTGGCCGTCCGGTCCCAGCCCGGGGAGGGGACGACGGTGGCCGGCAGCATTCCCGTCAAGGCGCCTCCGCCGGCTTGGTGCTAGCCTTCCGCGGCTCTGACCGAACAGCGATCCGAGACCCACAGGAGGTGGCACATGAAAAGAGGGTGGTTCTGGTCCTTCCGCGCCGGCACCCTGCTGGTGGCGGGGGCCTTGATCGGAGCTCTGTCGAGCGTCTCGACGGCGTCGCCGCAAGACCAGGCCACGCCGGTGGCGCGCGGCGGGCGCGTCTCGGGCGTGGCCCGGCCCGACGCCAGGGGCACCGCCATCGGGGGGCTGGCACCCGGTACCACGTGCATGACGCCGGGCGCCACGAACTACAAGGCCGACTGCAACAGCATCGGCCGCCCGACGAACGAGACCTCGATCGCGTACAACGGCACGACGTTCGTGGCCGGCGCCAACGACTACAACTCCTGGAACGGCAACGCCGACCTCGGCTACTACACGTCGACCGACGCCAAGACGTGGACCGACAATGCACCGCTCGACCTGTTCCCGCATGGCTCGAACACCGCGGCGGGCGACCCGGGCCTGGCGATCGACGCGGCCGGCGTCGTCTACTACTCCGGGATCTACTTCGACTACTTCGACTGCAACGTGGGCGGCCTCGAGCTGGCCCGGCGTGACCCCTCGAATGGGAGCTGGAGCTACTACGAGCTCCTCCCGAACTCCGACGCCGAGTTCCAGGACAAGCCGGCCATCATGCAGGACGGGCGGCACGTGTTCGTCTCGTGGACCAGGTATGGCTCGTGCACGGGGGTCGGCGTGCCATCGCCCATCGTCATCTTCGAGTTCGATAACGGACCCACCTCGACGCCTCCGATCAAGAAGCTCAAGGCGCCGGGGTCGACGTACTCGCAGGGGTCGGCCATGGCCTCGGACGGGCGTGGAGGCTTCTGGATCACCTGGGAGGAGTTCCCCAGCCCGGACTCGACCATCGGTTCGATCCAGCTCGCTCACTGGCGGCCGGGGATGGGATGGGTGGGCCCGCGGACCATCAGCCCGCCGGGGTTCGTCGACCTGCCGAGCCCGCTTCCGGGCTTCGCCTTCCGGGACAACTCCTTCCCGATGATCACCCTGGCCGACGGCAAGCCGAAAGTCGTGTGGACCTCTTACGACACCGGGAGGGGCCGTGCGTACCTATGGTCGAACGGCGCCGTGACCAAGGTGTCCGACACCGGTGGCCACCAGTTCTTCCCGGCGATCGCCACCGACTCGAACGGCGTGTTGGCCATCTCGTACAGCCAGACGAAGCAGTCGAACTCGAGCTACGACCGGTACCTGGTGCAAGGGGGACCGGCGACGAAGGTGTCGACCGCGTCGTCGTTCCCCAACAACGACACGTTCTTCGGCGGGACGTTCATCGGCGACTACGAGGCGATCACGGTGGCGGGCGCGACCGCCCACCCCATCTGGACCGACCTCCGAGCGCCGACGTACGCGCAGAACGCGATGGTGTACTCGCCGTAGGTTCCAGTCCGGCGCATCGAAGAGGCGCCGGGTGAGCTATCGGATCGTGACGAGGGTCCCGAGCGGGAGCGTCCGGGCCAGCTTTCGGATGTCCGCATTCCTCATCCGGATGCACCCGTGGCTGACTCGCTTGCCGATCGACGTCGGGTCGTTCGTGCCGTGAATGCCGACGATGCCGCCTCCCTTCCAGTTGCGGATGACTTGGGAGTACGCGGACAGGCCGTATGTGAACTCGCCATAGATGCTTCCGGGCGGCGGCCGGAGTAGCGAGTTGAGGAAGAAGACGCCTCGGGGCGTGGGCGTATCCTTGGTCCCGATACCGATCGCGTACGAGCCAATCGGCTCGCACAGCCGGAACACCGTGAGGCGCAACCTCGACGTGTCGATGTCGACCCGGTAGTCGCTCCTTCTCAGCGTGAGCTGGCGGTCGGGGATCCACCCGGTCGAGCCGTTCGGCCTGATCGGCAGGAGCGCTTGGTACCATGCTCCATCGTCGGTCTGGGTGCGTTCGAGGAGCGGGAAGACCTGTTCGGATCCCTGCGCGTTGACCGTTGGGAACCGCGCGATCCTTGGTGCGGTTGCCCACGGGCGGCGCAGGGCGATCGCAGCGGCGCCGTCGACCGCGCCGATCATGGTGTAGGACTCGCACGCGCGCTTGGGGTGTCCACCGGGGCTGGCCGAGGGCGACGCCCCGTCCGTCGGGGACGCCGTCACAACGGGCGAGGGCGTGGAGACGGATAAGGCCGCCGGTGGCGATGCCGATTGGCCGGTCGCAGTCATGGACCACGACACGACCAGGGCGAGGATGATTGGACGGCCCGCCCTGGACATGGCGTCAGCCGGTGACGGTCGGATCCCCCCGGACCGCTCGCGGATGCACCTGTGGTGGCGTGGTACCGCCGCCAGTCCCACCGCCGGAGGACTCAAGCGGGACGCATCCGTTGTTCCAGGTCGCCTGGCCCTCGGCGTCCCAGTTCCTGGAATAGGTCACGCCGTTGTACTCGAAGGGCGGGATGATATCGCCGTGATGCGGGTAGTGGGCGTGGTACGCGCCGCTCGGGCTCATCTCGATGACGACGTAGGGCGTGTTCTGGTCACCCGTGGAGTGACACAGCCTGACCTGGGACGCGGCCGCCCTGGCCCCGACCCCCGCGAGGGCGAAGCCCAAGACCGCGGTCATCACCCCAACGAGGGCAAGCCTTTTCATCGGTGTCTCCCTTCTAGATGTCGGAAGAATGGCCGACGACCTGAAGGCGAGGAACTGTCATCGTTTGCTACAGAGGGAGCGTTTCCATGGCCACCCAGTCCACGCGGTCCAAAGCCCCGGTTCGGCGCCTCGCCGTGGCCCGGCTCATCTCGATCACCGGCGGGGCCGCCGCCTATCTGGCCCTGAACTACACCATCTACAGACGCACGGGGTCGGCCACGTGGGTGGCGGCCGCGCTCTTCCTGACCTTCGGGACCATCGGGTTCGTCAGCCCGTTCGCCGGAATGCTGGGAGACCGGTTCGACCGACGCCGCGTGATGATCGCCTCGGACCTGGCCGGAGCGGCGTGCTTCTTCGCCATGGCCCTCGTCCACGCGCCCTGGCTGCTGCTCACCTTCGCCTTCCTGTCCGCCGTGGCCGAGGCGCCCTTCCTCTCGGCGTCGTCCGCGGCCATCCCCAATCTCGTCGAGGACGAGGACCTGAGTTGGGCGAACGGGATGGTCGCCCTGGGACGGAACGCCGGCATCCTGATGGGGCCGCTGATCGGCGGTGTCCTGGTCGCGTCGATCGGCGGTGGGTTGGTGTTCGCGGTGAACGCGGTGACGTTCCTGGTGTCGGCGTCGCTGGTGGCCACCGTGCACGGCCGGTTCAACGCGGAGCGGCACGGCGACGAGGAGCACCGCGGTCTTCGGGCCGGCTTCCGGTTTCTCTCGGGCGACCCCGTGCTCCGCACGATAACGCTGTCGTTCCTGGCCATCGTGCTCGGCCTGGGGATGACGATGGTCGCCGACGTCCCGCTGGTGGCGCTGTTTCACGCGGGATCGTTCGGCTACGGGGCGCTGATCGCGTGCTGGGGCGGCGGCTCCATCGTGGGCTCGGTCCTGGGCCGGTACCTCAAGGCCCGTACAGAACCTCCCGCGCTCGTCGTGGGGATCGCCGTGATCGCCGGCATGTCGATCGCCGTCGGGCTCTCCCCCTGGTTCTCGTTCGTCCTCGCGGCCGTCTTCGTGATGGGCGTGGGGGATGGCGTGACCCTGGTGGCCGAGCAGGGGATCATGCAGCGCCGAACCCCCGACGCGGTCCGCAGTCGCGTCTCGGGCGCCTTCGACGCCTGCGTGCACGTGGGGATGGCGCTCTCCTACGTCGCGGCGGGGCCCATGGTGAGCTGGCTCGGGGCCAAGGGGGTGTACATCGTGGGCGGCGGCATCGCGCTCGTCGGCGTCACGGTCGGGATGCCCCTCCTCCGGTCGGTGATTCGTCCGGCACCGGCGGTCGAGGTCACCCCCCAGCCCGGCCAGGGCTCGGACGCGGCCACCCTGCTGGTCCCCTGAGCTAGAGGGTCAACCCTTGCACCGCCTCCGTCGGAGGTCCATCCTTCCGACGAGAAGTCCGGCGCTGAGGTGGGGGATGGCCGACACACCCTCCGGCGCGGTGTCGCGAGCGCCCACCGAGGATCACCGGCGACGCCGTCCGGTCGGCGATCGCGGGCCGCTCCCGCGCGACCTGCACGGTTTCGCTCCCCTGTGGATCGGTGTGGTCGTTCTGTTGGCGCTCGTGTACTGGTGGGGCCGCTCGTCGGGCGCGGCGGGTACCTTCCAGCGGACTGTCGACCGCATCGTCAACGAGCACGTCTCCGACCTCAGCGCGAGCTGGCAGAGCAACGTCCCGCAGGTGTTGGCTCACGGGGTCGGCTGGTGGGTGCTGATCGGCGTGCGGTGGGCCATCGTCGTCATGCTCATCGCGTGGAAACGATGGCGGCATCTCGCTGTGTTCGCGGCATCGGCGGCGGTGGTCGCCGTGATCGCGCGGTGGTTCCCGACGGCCGGCGACCTGGGAACCGGCGTTCCCGGACATCCGTCGTACGCTGCCGCCGCGCTGGCCGTCACACTCGTGTCGGTCGCCTATGGGCTCGTGCCGAGAGGTCGGTGGCGCCTGCTGGCACTGGTCGCGTCGGCGGCGCTCTGCGTCGGGCTCACCGCGATGTTCATCCTGATCCGCCAGGACACGCCGTCCGAGATCGCCATCGGCTTCGCCATCGGCTTCGCCATCCCGTTCCTCGCCTTCCGGGTGTTCGCGCCCGAATCGGTGTTCCCGGTGGCCTACCGTCGCGGTCGAAGCGCGCATCTCGACATCGGCGGGAGACGTGCAGGAGCGATCGACGCCGCCCTCCGGGAGCAGCTGGGGATCGATGCACTGAAGGTCGAGCCCTTCGGGTTGGTCGGCTCGGGAGGTTCCACGCCACTCCGGATCACGCTCCCGGGGGGGAACCGCCTGTTCGCCAAACTCTACGCCGAGACCCATATGCGAGCCGACCGCTGGTACAAGCTCGGGCGAGCCGTGCTGTACGGCGCACTCGAGGACGAGCGGTCGTTCAACTCGGTCCGGCGAATGGTCGAGTACGAGGATTACATGCTGCGCTATCTGCGGGACCACGGCGTGCGGACCGCCGAGCCGTACGGGATCGCGGAGATCACGCCCGAGCGTGAGTACCTGCTGGTCACCAGCTTCATCGAGGAGGCGGTCGGCATCCTCGATGCCCCCATCGACGACGCAGTCATGCAGAGCGGGATCGACGTCGTGCGATCACTGTGGGATGCCGGCGTGGCGCACCGTGACATCAAGCCGGCCAACCTTCTCGTGCGTGACGGTGGTGTCTACCTGGTCGACGTGTTCTTCTGCCAAGTCCGCCCATCCGCGTGGAGGCAATCGGTAGACCTTGCGAACATGATGCTGATCCTGGCCCTCACGTCGGAAACCGCCCTGGTCTACGAGGCTGCTCTCCGGCGGTTCACTCCAGACGATGTCGCGGAGGCGTTCGCGGCCACCCGCAGCGTCACCGTGCCGAGTCAGTTGCGAACCATGGTGACGCACGACGAGCGCAGCCTGGCAAAGGAGTTCAGCCTCCTCGCGCCGGCCCGCCGCCGTATCCCCGTGCAGCGGTGGACATTGCGGCGGCTGGCGCTCACTGGGGCGTTGCTCGCGGGAGCTGTCGTCGCGCTCGCGACCACCCTGCAGCATCTCCGGTCCGCCGGCTTCAGGCCCTGACGCTGGGGAGCGCCGAGGTCAGAGCCTTCCCGGCGAGCGCCACCGTCTCCAGGTCGGAGGCGTCCGGCATGTTGAAGAACAGCCCGTCCAGGCCGGCCTCGAAGTACGCCCTGGCCTGCTCGGCCACGCCGTCCGGATCGCCCACGATGTAGGAAGTCCGCCAGGCCTGGGCCACGCCGCGCCTCTTCCAATGGGCCTCGGCCTTGCGCTGCGCCTCGGCGTGCGTGCCCGCGATGACCAGCGTTCCCAGCCGGGTCTTGATGATCTCGGAAGGATCGCGGCCCACGTCCTTGCAGTGCCGCCGGAGCACGTCCAGCTTGTGGCGGACGGTGGGCACGTCGCCGAAGATGTTGGAGGCGTCCGCGTACTCGGCGACAAGCCTGAGCGTCCGCTGTTCACCCGACCCGCCGATCAGGATGGGGATCCCCCCGGGTCGCACCGGCCGGGGGAAGTTCAACGCTCCATTCGTCCGGTATGAGCGTCCGCGGAAGGAGGACTCCTCCTGAGTGAACATGGCCTGGCAGATCTGGAGCGCCTCCTCCAGCCGGTCCAGGCGCTCCCGCGCGGGCGGGAAGTCGAACCCGTACCCCCGGTGTTCGTCCTCGTTCCAGGCGGCCCCGATGCCGAGGATGGCGCGGCCCGAGGACACGATGTCAAGCGTGGTGACGACCTTGGCCAGCAGTGCCGGGTTCCGGTAGGTCACGCCGGTCACCATCGTCCCGAGCGTGGCCCGGGAGGTGCGGGCGGCGATGCCGCCCAGCAGCGTGTAGGACTCGAGCATGGGCTCGGTGCGCTGCCCTATGTTCGGGATCTGATAGAAGTGGTCCATCACCCAGATCGAATCGAACCCCGCCTGCTCGGCGGTCACGGCGATGTCGGCGACGCGATCGAACAGCCCGCCGTCGGATGTGCCCGGGTACGTGAAGCTGGGGATCTGAAGGCCGAGTCGAAGCATCTCCGGCCCACGCTATCAGCGCCCGCGGAGATCGGAATCCGCGCTGCCCACGGCGGCCGTACCTTGAGGCGATGAGCTTGCGACGACCGGCCGCCTGCATCGTGGGCGCGTCGCTCCTGGTGGCGTCGGCCTGCACGTCGTCGGGTCACGGCCGGTCGCCTTCGTCCCGGTCCCCGAGCCCGCCCCCCAGTTTCCCGTTCGCCGCCTCGCCCATCGCGGTCGGTGGCAAGAATCCTTTCGAAAGCTGCCCCCGCCGATCCGGCATCGCCTCCGACTCCGAAGTGGAGCCGTCGCTGGCCGTCGACCCACGTGACCCTCGCCGTCTGCTCGCCGCCTGGCAGCAGGACCGCAACTCCCGCGGCGGCGCGCAGGGGATCGTGACGGCGTGGAGCGCCGACGGCGGCGCCACCTGGCGACAGGCCCTCCCTCCGCACCTCACGCGGTGCACGGGCGGGCGCTACACCCTGGCCAGCGACCCTGTGCTCTCCATGGGGCCGGACCGCGCGTACCTCTCGGCGATCGGCATCGAGGTCACCGGCTCGGGCCGCGCCCTCCAATCGTCGACCGACGTGGTGGTGAGCGCCTCGGCCGACCAAGGCCGGACGTGGGGAGAACCGGTGGTGGTGGTCTCGAGCCGGGGGAACTCGCTCGTCTCACTGGACAAGGAGACTCTCCTGGCCGACCCGCGAACCCCGGGAACCGCGTATGCCATGTGGGTCAGGTACGCGAACCCCAGCCCGCAGAAAGAGGCTCGCACCAACCAGACCTTCTTCTCCCGGACCACCGATGGGGGACGAACGTGGTCGGCGCCGGCGCTGGCGTATGGAGGGAACACCGAGTCCCAGTTCCATCAATTGGTCGAGCTTTCGGACGGGGCCCTCCTCGACGCGTTCATCGAGGCCCCCTCGCTCTCCGACCGGGCTCCCTTTCCGGCGCGGCTTTCGGTGATCCGGTCGGTGGATGCGGGGACGACGTGGTCCGATCCCGTCACCGCGGCGAATGTTTCCTTCACCGTGGTCGTCGACCCGACTGGGCAGGATAGGGTGCGCGCAACCGGCCAGGGGATCCTCGCCGCCGCCGGCCCGGGCGGTGCGGTCTACGTGTGCTGGTCGGAGCCACGGCGGTCGGCCCACTCGCTGGTGGCGGTGGTTCGGTCCGAGGATGGCGGGCTCACGTGGAGCCGACCGCTGACGGTCGTGAGCGAGCAGGCCCAGCCGTTCATCCCCGCCGTGGCCGTGGCCGGAGACGGTTCGGTCGGCGTGAGCTGGTACGAGGTGCCGGCCGAGAAGGACGGGAAGGACCTGCCAGCCGTCGTTCGGTTCGCGTGGTCCGTCGATCGCGGGAAGACGTGGCGGTTCTTCCGGCTGGCCGGCCCCTTCGACCTGCACACGGCCGACATCACGACGGGCGGAGACTTCGTGGGCGACTACGAGGGCCTGGTGGGCCTCCCCGCAGGGTTCGGCGCGCTCAACGCGGTGGCCAAGCCGGCCAGCCATTCGGGCCCCACCGACCTCTTCTTCTCGCGGATCGAGCTTGGGCCGTGATCCCGCGAAGCCCTGACCCCTGAGATCCCTCCGCACCGCGTTCATCACTCGTTCACACCTCGGCACCAGCATGGGTGGCAGATACGAGGAACCGTCGAAAGGAGGACGACATGCGACGGTGGACGGCAGTTCTGGCGCTGGTCCTGGCGGTCCTGGCAGGGGTCGCCATCGGGGTGGGCGCCTACCACGCTGGATACGACCACGGGCTCGAGGCGAGCGGCCGAGTGACCCAGATCGTGCGAGAGGTGGGGCCGGGCCGGTTCGGGTTCGGGTTCTTCCTCTTTCCCCTGCTCTTCTTCTTCCTGTTCTTCTTCCTGATCCGCGCGGCCTTCTGGGGCCGCCGGTGGGGAGGACCGGGACGGTGGGGTCCGGGTCACGGTGAGCACGGGGATTGGAAGGAGCCGCGCGGGTTCGAGGAGTGGCACCGCCGACAACACGAGCAGGCTGCCGGCGACCACCCGGGAGCGGGCGGCGAGCCGGCCAGCGCATAGCAGCCGCCGGCCGTTGGTGGAGGGGGAGGCGTTTGCCTCCCCCTCGCCGTCTTGTCACGCTGTTCGACCGAACGGGGGCTGGCGATGAAGACGATCCTGGTGGTGGAGGACGAGATGAGGATCGCCCGGCTGGTCCGCGACTATCTCGTGCACGCCGGGTTCGAGGTGGTCGTGGCCGGTGACGGGGAGTCGGCCATCGCCAGCGCGCGGGGACGCAAGCCGGATCTGGTGGTCCTCGACCTCGGTCTGCCGGGGCGCGACGGCATCGAGGTGACGAGGGAGCTGCGTCGATCCTCGAACGTCCCCATCGTGATGCTCACCGCCCGCGGCGAGGAGGCCGACCGCATCGTGGGGCTGGAGATCGGGGCCGACGACTACGTTGTCAAGCCGTTCAGCCCCAAGGAGCTGGTGGCGCGGGTACGGGCCGTGCTGCGCCGAACTGCATCGGCTCTGCCAGGAGCCGGCGGACCGGAGGTCCTGCGCGTTTCGGACGTGGAGGTGGACATCCCGCGTATGCGGGTCCGGGTCGGCGGGCGCGGGGTGGACCTCACGCCGACGGAGTTCCAGCTTCTGGCCACCTTCGCCCGAGAGCCGGGGCGCGTCTTCACCCGGGGGCAACTCCTGGACGCCGTGCACGGCGTGGCCTTCGAGTCCTACGAGCGGGCCATCGACGCGCACGTGAAGAACATCCGAAGGAAGATCGAGCCCGTGCCGGGCCGGCCGCGATATCTGCTGACCGTGCACGGCGTCGGGTACCGGTTCGCCGATGCCTGACCGGCCGTGGGGCGGACAGGAGTTCCGCCGCGGTCCGGGGTTCCGGCCGCCGTGGTGGCCGGAGAACGAGCCATTCCCTCCCCGTGACAAAGGAGCCTGGCCGGGGATGGGCCGGCGCTTCATCCGCCGAATAGCGCTGGGGGTCGGGCTGTTCTTCGGACTCATGTTCGCGGCGAATGCCCTGGCCATCGCCGTGTTCGGCAGGGCGTTCGGGGGCGGTGAGCACCGGGGGTTCGGGCCCGCCGTCGCCATCTTGGTGATCGGCGCGTTGATCGCGTTCGTCGCCGCCCGGCGGGCGGTGCGGCGAGTGGGCAGGCCGGTCGGGGACGTGATGGAGGCGGCGGACCGAGTGGCGGGCGGGGACTACGGGGCACGGGTTGAGGAGCGCGGGTCGCTGGAGATGCGCCGGCTGGCCCGGTCGTTCAACGCCATGGCCGAACGCTTGCGCGCGAATGAGGAGCAGCGGCGGAACTTCATCGCCGACGTCGCCCACGAGCTTCGGACCCCGCTCTCGGTGATCCAGGGGAACGCCGAGGGGATGCTCGACGGGCTGTATCCCGCGGATCAGGAGCACCTCGAGCCGGTGCTCGACGAGACGAGGGTGATGGCGCGCCTCCTCGACGACCTCCAGACCCTTTCCACGGCGGAGGCCGGCGCGCTGCCGCTGCACCGGGAGCCGGTCGACCCGGCCCAGCTCGTGGAGGAGGCGGTGACCGCCTGGCGCTCCGGCGCCGAGGCGGAGGGCGTGACGCTCGAGCAGCGGGTGGCGTCCGGGTTGCCCTCGCTGGATGTCGACGGCGTACGGATCGGCCAGGTGTTGACGAACCTGCTGTCAAACGCCGTGCGGCACACGCCGCGCGGGGGGTCGGTGGTCGTCTCGGCCGAACCGGCCGGGGACGGGAAGTCGGTGGCGTTCGCGGTCACCGACACGGGGCCGGGCATCGCACCCGACGTGCTTGGGCACGTCTTCGACCGCTTCGTCAGGGGGACCGAATCGCGCGGTGCGGGCCTCGGCCTGGCCATCGCCAAGAGCCTGGTCGAAGCGCACGGGGGGGAGATCACTGCCGAGAGCCCGCCCGGAAGGGGTACGACGATGCGGTTCGTGCTACCAGCGGAGCGCTGATAGGTCAGCTCTGTCCAAGCCGCGCGAGCGCCTCGCGCGCTCGCGCCGCAGAGACAACGTTTCCCTTTGCCTCGTACAGCGAGATCCCTTCTCGGAGCGCGCTCTCGGCCTCGTCGAGGCGCCTCGTGAGCCGGAGCACATGGGCCAGGTCCGACCACGCGTCCGCCATCTGGTTGAGGTAGTCAACGCCCTCGGTGAGGGCGATGCCATCTCTGGCCAGCCGCTCCGCCTCCTCGAGGTCTCCCCGGCCCGCCATTACGAGGGTGAGGGCGCCACGCCAAGTGATCTGCGACGCCCAGTCATCCGCGGGGGAAGCTTCCCTGCCCATACTGGCGAATCTTTCCGCCTCGTCGAGCTTCCCTGCCAGAGCGAGCACCCGTCCGAGCTGCGAGGCGAGGGTCGAGACGAACGACTTCTCTCCCATCTCGAAGAGAGTCTCGACGGCCGGCCGCATGGTCGCCTCGGCGCGCTCCAGGTCACCGAGGATCTCCTCCGCCAGCCCGATCCGGCTTGCGCCGGCCATCGTGCCGACCACCCCCCCGCCCAGGTCCTCGAACACGGCCCGCCCCCTGGCCCCCCACTTCCTGGACTCATCCGCCCGTCCCTGCATCGCCTCGAGGGAGGCCCGGGCCACGAGGATGGACCCTTCGGCGAACCGGCCTCCTCCCGCCTCCGTGAGCAGCGCGTCGCATCGGCGGATGCCTTCCTTAGCCGGCGCCGGCCCCCATACCTGGGTGCCGGCGAGCCAGTGGATCAGGAACGGGAACGCGCGAGCAGCCCCGGCTCTCCTGGCGTGCTCCATCACGTGCTCGAGTTCTTCCTCGGACGCCCGGCTCCGCCCCTGGGTCCAGTGGACCGCTCCCAGGAGCCGGTGGGCCAGGTACAGGCCGAACTCATCCCCGAGTCGCTCGAACACGGGGATAGCGCCCTCCGCGGTGCTCTTTCGGTCTTCCCAGGCCGTCGTGGTGTCGAAGCGGAAGGCACGAACGAGGTCGCCCCTGAGCTCCAGGCCTCGGTCGCCAGCGGCTCGGGCCCGTTCCGTGACCTCGTCCAACACCGGATCCACCTTGGCGAACTCGCCCAGGTCCAGGAGCGCTTGGCCCAGGTCCAGCAGCAGTTCCAGGCGCAGAGGGTCGTCGGCCGGGAGGAGCTTGATGCTCCGGCCCAGCAGGCCCACCGCGGCGGTGAAGTCCGATCGGTTCAGGGCCCGTCGTCCCGCCACCGCCAGGTGGCGAGCCGCCCGATCCGCCATCGCCCGAGCAGCGTCGTCGACCGTCCCCAGCTCCACCCGATACCTGTGGGCCTGCTCCAGGTGGTAGCCGAGGACCTCCTCGTACTCGGCGATCCGTTCCCCCGCCGCTCGCTCCAGCCAAGAGGAGAACGCTTCGTGCAACCGGGCCCGGGTTTCCTTGGGCATCCCGTTGTAGGCGGCGTCGCGGATCAGGATGTGGCGGAAGCGGAAGGCCGATTCTCGGGCGAAGTCGGAGTGATCGGGCCGGATGAACTCCTTCCGGACGAGGGTCATCAGATGCGAGCCGACCTCCGGGCGAAGGGGCTCTGGGGCCAGCTCGGACACCGCGCCCTGATAGAAGACCTTCCCGACCACGGAGGCGCGCTCGATGATCTGTCGCTCCTTCCCGCCCAATCGGTCGAGCCGGGCGGCAAGCAGCGCCTGGATGGTGGGAGGGATGGGGATGGTCGTGAGGTCGGCGGCGGGAACCCAGTGGCCGTCGTCCCTGCGGAGCAGTTCGTCGTCGATCAGCATCGACAGGACCTGCTCGACGAACAGGGGATTGCCCTCGGCGGCCTCGGCGATGCGCGACTTGGAGACCTCGGGGAGGAGAGCCATCCCCAGGAGGTTCTCCACGAGCACCTCGCACTCGCGCTCGGTGAGGGGCTCGAGCTGGATCGTGGTGGCGTTCCGCTTGCCCCCGCCCCAGCCCTGGCGGAGGTCGAGCAGCTCCTGGCGGGCGATGGAGACCAGCAGGATCGGGGCGTCGCGGGACCAGTCGGTGACGTGGTCGATGAGGTCGAGCAGGGTCGGTTCGGCCCAGTGGATGTCGTCGAACACGGGGACCACCGGACGGGTCCGGGCCATCGTCTCCAGCAATTTCCGAAAGGCCCAGGCCAATTCCTCCGCGGGGGCCGCGGCTTCGGTGAACCCCATCGCCTGGACGAGATGCTCGGCGACGAGCCCTCTCTCTTCGGCCGGAAGGACGTCGGCGACCTTCGCCGCGGCCGCCTCGGGGGCGTCGTCGTCCGTGACGCCGGCCGCTTGCTTCACCATCTCGGCCACCGGCCAGTAGGTGATGCCCTCTCCGTACGGCAGGCACCGGCCGCGGAGGACCATGGCCCGATCCGAGACAGCGGCGACGAACTCCTGGACCAGCCTGGACTTCCCCACGCCGGGCGAGCCGATCACGGTGAACAGGTGGCAGGCTCGGTCGAGGGTGGCGGCCTCGAACGTCTGGTTGAGGAGGGCGAGCTGGCGGTCGCGTCCCACCATCGGGGAATCGATACGCCGGCGCACGGCCTCGGCCCCCGGCCGAACCCCGAGGAGGCGGTAGGCGACGACCGGTTCGTCCTTTCCCTTGAGCGCGAGGGGTGGGACCGGTTCGGCGGAGACCGCGTCGCGAAGCAACCGTTCGGTGGCCTCCCCCATCAGGATCTCGCCCGGTTGGGCCGTTTGCTCGAGGCGGGCGGCGATGTTGACAGGGTCCCCCGTGACCAGCGTCTGTCCGTTTGCAGGGTCGCCGGCCACCACCTCCCCGGTGTTGATGCCTGTTCGGGTGAGGATCCTGAACCCGCGGTCCCGCTCGAGCTCCTGGTTCAGCCGGTCGAGTCGCTGCCGCATCTCCAGGGCTGCCCGCACGGCCCGAAGGGCGTCGTCCTCGTGCAGGACGGGGATGCCGAACACCGCCATAACGGCGTCGCCGATGAACTTCTCCACGGTCCCGCCGTGCGATTCGAGCGCAGCCTTCATCTCCTCGAAGTAGCGGGCCATGATCCGGCGAAGGGATTCGGGATCCAGCCGCTCGCCGAGGCTCGTGGAGCCGGTGACGTCGGAGAACACGATGGTGACCACCTTGCGGACCTCGCGCTGCTGCGCGACGGGTTCGAGGGGCCTGCCGCAGGCGGAACAGAATCGGGCACCCTCAGGGTTGTCCTCACCGCAATGAGCGCACAGTGGCATCTCGCTGGAGTGTGACTGTGACGGATTTCCCTGACAAGTGGCGAAGATAGTTGTTCACTGGCTGATTCGCAGACGTCCCCCTCCCTAAGACGTACGTTTGGACGTACGGGGAACTGTACGGTTCAGAGGGCGGAGCGTCTCTACAAGCCGATGCGGTTCAAGACAGTGCCAATGACCTGGCTGAGAGACCGGCTGAGGGAGGAATTGGCCTCCCTCGGTGACGAGGGCCTCGTCATCACGCGGCGGGGACGGGCCATCGCCATCGTCATCACGGCGGACCGTTGGAACCGTCTGCAGGACGAGCTCGACGACCTCCAGGCCCAGGTGATGCTCAATGGTCAGAGATCGAACAGAGAAGCCTTCATGGCCTGGCTCGAGGAAGGAGACAGGAAGGTGGGGCGACCACCCTCCTGGGGCTAGTCCAGCGTGCTCGCGAGGAGCACGCTGTTCGCGAAGTACGTGCCGGTGGGGCCAGAGGGTAGGAGGTCGTAGGTGGCCGATCCCGAGTAGCCGATCGGGGTGGAGGCCACGACCCGGCTGCCGTCGAACGCGTCACCGGGCCTGAGCTGGCCGGTGGTTCGGCCGTCCGCGGTGGGGTGGCCCGGTGAGAGCGTCACCGTCCGCCCGTCGGCCAGGGTGAGCCGGATGACCTCATGGCCGAGCGGGGCCTGCATGTGCCCCGTCCTCAGCACCACGCCAACGATGCGGTGGCCGTGGCGATCGGTGGTCCACACCGCCATGCCCACCCGCACGTCCTGGACGGGCACCTCCCCGAACGGCGTGGCGATCCGGACCCCGGCGGCAAGACAGATGGGGCAGGGGAGCGCCTTGCCGATCCCGCGGTGCGTGATGTCCACCGCTCCCGATCGGCTCACGGTGCCGCTCACCGATTCGTTGGCGGTCGGGGAGTTCCCCTTGGGAATCATGAGGTTGAAGCGGAAGCCGTGGTCCGTCGGCTCGAGCGTGATCGCCTGGATCTGCTTGTAGTCGTCGTTGATGGCGATGAGCTGGGCGTCGGTGACGGTCTGCCCGGTGGTGAGGTGCTCGTACGCGAGGATCGCCTGGAAGGCTGCGGTGTCGGCCTGGATCGTGGGGAACCGGGCCTTGGCAGCCTCCAGCTCGCTCTCCCGGGCGATCGGATACTGGTCGGGGTCGCAGTAATCGAGGCGGCCGCCGACGGCCTTCAGGACGGCCAGCTTGAGGGCGGCCGTCGACTTCGGGGGACCGGTGGGTGCGGCCTGCTTCGCGCACGCGGCCGCCGCAACCAGGAGGAGCACGAGGAGGACGGCCCAGAGTCGCCAGCGGTTCGAGGATTCCGCTTCGTTCACGATAGGTGGTTGGACGGGTCGGGGGCCGGGAGAGTTCCCGGTCCCCCGCCCCTACCCCGACGGATCAGACGCCCGAACCGTAGATGTTCTGGTCCAGCCCTCCCTGCGACAGACACGGGTCGTCGATCGTCGGTGAGCTGTAAGACGGCGCGTCGATGTCGTTCGGGACGTACGTGCACGGTTGGTAGACGTCGAAGTTGTCGTTGTCCTCGTCCTCCCCGAACTCCCTGGGGTCGTCGCCCGGAACGAGATCCCGCGAGTCCGTCCACGTGGCGAACACCCCACCGGGCACGGCCGAGACGTAGATGTAGTCGCCCCAGAAGGGACTCCTCCTGGAGCCGTGGGTCTCCCAGTTGAAGTTGCTGCCGTGGTCGGTGAGCTGGCTCTCCGTCCACGTCACCCCGCCGTCAAGAGACTGCGCGGCGAACGTGTGGACCACGTCGCCCGAGTTCGTGCCGGTCGACGTGTCGCCGGGCGGCAGGTCCGGCGAGTAGGAGGGGTCGCTTCGCGAGTCGTAGAACACCGCCGTGATCACGCCGTCCGCCGAGGCGATGTCCGGCGTCCACTGATGCCCGGTAGCCACCGAGTCGATCTGCGCCGGCGAGTCCCAGCTGGCCCCGTCCGAGGAGTTGCTGAAGAACACCTTGGCCTGGCCGTCTCCGTTCCTGGCCGCCCACACCAGATGGACGCCGTTGTCGTCGGCGGCGATGGCCGAGTTGCTCCCGAACCGGGAGTAGGTCAGTCCGCTCGGGCAGGAGAAGAAGATGCTGTCGCCGCAATCCACCCGTCCGCTCCCGCTGAACTGGCTGCTGTCGAACTGGCTGATCTCGGTCACCAGGACGGGATTGCTCCAGTGGTCACCGGCGTCCGTCGACCTGGTCACCCAGATGCCGTCCGGCGTGTTGTGCTGGATGTGGTAGCTGATCCAGGTCAGGTAGATCGTGCCGTCGGGACCGACCGCGAGGTCGGCGAACGACTTCGACCCGTTCTTCCCCTGCGACGCCTTGATCGGCTTGGAGAACGTTGCGCCGTGGTCCGTGGACTTCGAGAACTGGATGAAATTGTTGGGCGAGCTTGCCGTGTACCGGGCCCAGGCGACGTACACATTGCCGTCGTTCGCGCCGCCGGTCTGGTCGACGGCGAGGTTGACCTTGTCCTGGAAGTTGCCCACGCCGAACTGGCCCGAGGGCGTGCCCCTGGCCACCAGGGCCGTCCGGACGTAACTTGCTCCGTCCTGGTCGTACGTGCTCACGTAGATCGAGCCGTTGATCGGCTTCGTCCGGTTGAAGCAGATGAACCCGTAGAACAGGCGCCCCTCGTTGTCGAAGGACTGGGTGGGGTCGCCGGCAGCGAAGCACTTGCCGTGGGCCGGCGAGGCCAGGCCGGCCGGGGAGGTGTCCGTCGCGTAGCCGGGAACCAGGCTGTCCTGCCAGGTGAGGCCGCCGTCAGTGGAGCGGTAGTAACCGGCCCACACGTCGCCGTTCTCGATCGCTGCGCAGTAGTCGTTCGACCCTGCCGTGATGATCAACGGATTGTTCGGATCGACGGCGACGGTGGGCTCGTTCTGGGACCGCCGCCCCGTGCTGCACCCGGCCATGGTGTCGTCGGACTGGCCGTCGTAGCGCAAGTAGCTGCTCGACGTATCGTCGGCCGTGACCCTCGAGTTGGTCGCGCTTCGGGCGGGAGCGGCGAGGGCCACCAGCATGAGGGCGGCGAGGACGATGGCGAGGCGAAGGCGCATGGCGTTCCCTCCGGTCGGAGATGTGGGACTCGAAACCCCGCATGATGCCCCCGGGCCCGCGAGAGGTCAAACGCCGAGGTTCGCAGGTCGCCGCCCTTTGACTCTCGGGCGGCCGAGGGGCACAGTACGGAAGGTACCGACCCGACGATAGGAGCGCCCGCGGTGTCCATCCCGACCGAGCCCATCGGAAGCATCCCCCGTCCCCGCGAGCTGATCGAGGCCACCCAGGCGCACGCGGCCGGCGAGCTCTCCGAAGCGGAGCTGGCACGGCTCCAGGACGAGGCGGTGCGGGACACCATCCGGCGGTTCGAGGAGACCGGCTCGCCGGTTATCACCGACGGTGAGCAGGCCAAGCCGTCGTTCGCCACCTACCCCGTCGAGGGGCTCCAGAGCCTCGCACCGGACGGCGTGGTCATCCCGTTCGCCGACGGACACACTCGCCGGCTCCCCCGGCTGACCGCCGGGCCCTTCCGGTACGCGACGCACGCCCGGACCTATCTCGAGCGGGCGAAACGGCACGCCACGCGCCCCCTCAAGCAGGCCGTGATCTCGGCCTCCGCTCTGTCCCTCCTGTATCCGCTCGACGGCATCGAGGGATATTCGCACGACGCGTTCATCGCCGATCTGGTGAAAGAGGCCGAGTCGGACATCCGGGGTGCGCTCGAGGCCGGGGCTTACAACGTCCAGATCGACTTCACCGAGGGGCGGCTCTCGGTGAAGCTCGATCCTTCCAAGCAGCTCCTGCGGGCGTTCGTCGACCTCATCAACAGCGTCCTGGACCGCTTCTCGCGGGAGGAACGCAAACGGATCGGCGTCCACACGTGCCCGGGAGGCGACCAGGACTCCACCCATAGCGCCGACGTCGACTACGCCGAGCTGCTGCCGGCGCTGTTCGAGCTCAAGGCGGCCAACTTCTACGTGCAGCTCGCCAGCGAGCCCGATCCCCCGCGGGTGCTGGCGATGATGAAGGGCCTCCTCCGGCCGGGCCAGCGCGTGTTCGTCGGCGTGACCGACCCCATCGAACCCCGAGTCGAGTCGCGCGAGGACGTGGCCGACCGGGTCCTCGAAGCTGCCGAGTATCTCGGCGTCGACAGGCTCGGGACGTGCGACGACTGCGGGTTCTCGCCGTTCGGCGACGACCTGTCGACCACCCGCGACGCGGCCTTCGAGAAGATTCGGGCCCGCGTGGAGGGGACCAGATTGGCCGCGGAGAAGCTTGGGCTGTAAGGAGTCCGCGCCCGCTAGCGATGCGCCTGGATGAAGCCGAGGATTCGGCGCCACGCGTCGTCGCACTCTTCTTTGTATTGGACGAAGGAGCGGTCGAAGAACGAGTGCGGCGCGCCGTCGTACGCGATGATGTCGTTCTCGACTCCGGCCGAGTCCAGCGCCCCGCGGAACGCTTGATGGTCCTCCGACGTGATCGACGGGTCGTCCCCTCCGAACAACCCGAGCACCGGACACTCGTAGCTCTTGGCCAGCAGGACGGGGGCGTCGTCGTCGCCCGGCTCGCGCTCGGCCACCCGTCCGTAGAACCCGATGACGCCGGCCAGGCCGTGGCCCCGGCCCGCCTGGTTGAAGGAGTTCCGGCCGCCGAAGCAGAAGCCGACCGTGAACACCGCGTCGGCCGCGCCACCTTCGGGCGAGCGGACATGCGCCACCGCCGCTGCCACGTCGGCCGCGATGGTGTCCGGGCGGGTCCGTTCGACATGCGGCATGAACTCGAAGTCGTCGTCGCGCGTGCCCACGCGGGCCGTCCGGCCGAAGTAATCGAACGCCGTGGCGTGCACTCCGGCGTCGGCGAAGCGCAGAGCGAGGTCCTGGTAGAAGGGGTGCAAACCCCGGACGTCGGGGAGGATGACGATCCCCGGCCCGCCGGGTTGCTCGGCGGTGGCCGTGGAGGCCGCGAACAGGGTGCCGTCCGCGGAGGTCAGGACGAGGTCTCGCCCGGCCGCCCCTGCCCCGCCGGAGATCGGCGGAAAGGGAGGCCGCGCGCTCGTCGGGTAGCACATGACAACGGATTCTAGGCAGCCTGGCGGTCAGAACAGACAAATGGAAGGCGTCGTCGACTGCGCCGCCGCGAACGCCGGGCTGATCCGGCTTCCCGAGGTAGCCCGCACCTCGTAGTAGTAGGTGGTGGCGGTGTTGAGGTGCCGGTCGACGAAGGCGCCCGTGGCTCTCCCGGGCAGCAGCGCGATCTTCTCGAAGGGGCCGTTCTGGGAGGTGGCCCGGGAGACCACGTACCCGTCGGCGGTGGCCGATCGGCTGGCCGTCCACGACAGCGACAGCCTCCCCTTCAAGAACCCGTCGCACTCGCCCTGGGCCCGGAGGCCGGTCGGGGCGAACAGGGCCGGAGGGCGGGCGGCCCTCGCTTTGGCGGGCAGCCCTCCGCGGATCAACAGATAAGCGCCACCGCCCACGATGGCGACGGCGAACGCCACCGCCAGGGCGACCGTGCGGACCCGGTGTCCGCGACGAGAGTGAGCGCGGGCGGTTCGGCTGGGCGCCGGTTCGGCGGCGAGCTCGCGCGTATCCGTCCGGGGCGCCGGGCCGCGCGAGCCCGTCCGCCGACCCTCGGCCGGCGGCCCTCCCCGATATCGGCGGAGGTCCGACGCGAGGTCGGTGGCGTTTTGGTACCGGCTCCATCTCTCCTTCGCCAGGCAGCGCAGCACCACGGCCTCGAGCGCCGGCGGGACCCCCGGGCGGAGCCTTCGCAGCGGCGCCGGCTGCTCCTCCAGATGCTGGTAGGCGATGGCCACCGCGGTGTCGCCGCGGAAGGGGGGGAGGCTCGTCAGCATCTCGTAGAGCACGACGCCCAGCGAGTAGATGTCGGAACGTCCGTCCAGGGACAGGCCGCTGGCCTGCTCGGGTGAGACGTATTCGGCGGTCCCCTGGACGGCCCCGCCCTCGGTCACGGGAGTCCAGGCCAGGGCCCGGGCGATGCCGAAGTCCAGCACCTTGACGTGCCCGCTGGTGGTGATCATGACGTTCCCGGGCTTCACGTCGCGGTGGACGATGCCGGCGTCGTGAGCGAAGGCCAGCGCGTTCGCCACGGCTTCTCCCACTCCGGCGGCGCGCTCGATGGGGAGCGGCGCCTCTCGCCAGATGACCTGTGACAGCGCCTCCCCGGAGACCAGCTCCATGACCATGAACGGGATTGGCCCGTCGGATCCCACGTCGTGGATCGAGATGATGTTGGGGTGGCTGAGGGCGGCGACCGCCCGAGCCTCCCGCCGGAACCGAGCCACGGCCCGCCGGTCCTCGGCCAGGCTCTCGCGGAGGACCTTCACGGCCACCAGCCGGCCCAGCACCCGATCGAGGGCGGAGTAGACCTCGGCCATCCCGCCCTGTCCGAGTTGCGAGCGGATCTCGTAGCGCCCGGCGAGGACGGAGTCCATCCGATACCGCCCGCTGACGACGTGCTGGCGCATCATGGCTCGCCGAGCATACGGCAGCGCCTCCTCCAGAAAGAAGGGCGTTGTGCGGACTCGTCACGAAAGCCTTGATACGCTCGACGGGCGTTCCCCATGCGAATCCCTCGGCTTGCTCAGTTATTCATTGCCTTGGCCCTCGTGGCGTGCCAGGGCGGCCCCAGTGCCCGCACTGGTGGCTCGCCGACGCCCCAGTCGCTGGCCGTGTCATCGAGCGACCCCGATCTGGCGCCCAGTCCCCTCCCTTCGTCGCCTCTCGACCTCCCCCCGGCCCCCGACGAGCCCATCCCCACCGACCCGAAGGAGCTGGCCGCCCAGCTCACGACGACCGGCGCCGAGCTGGACGCCGCCATCGACGGATGGGTGGAGTGGGGCGATCCCGCCAACGGAGGGCCTCCGCGGGACGTCGTCCTGTTGGCCCTGTACCAACAGCGGATGTATCGCTACCTGGTGCGGCACTCCAGCCTCGCCGATCGGACGATCGCCGAGCTCGCCAAGCCCGCCGCCCGCGAGGCGCGGGATATCGTCACGGCAGGCCATGAGCTCTACTCGCTCGTTCATCCCGTGAAGTCGGCGACCACCTTCAAGGTGCAGCCGCCCGAGCCGGCAGGCGTGCTGCTCGACTACTTCAAGCTGGCGGAGCGGCGTTTCCACGTCTCCTGGGAAGTCCTGGCCGCCGTCAACTACATCGAATCCAAGTTCGGCCGCGTGAAGTCGGCGAGCTACGCGGGAGCCCAGGGACCGATGCAGTTCCTCCCCTCGACCTGGCAGCGGTACGGGATGGGCGGCGACATCCACGACCCGCACGACGCCATCATGGGAGCGGCCAACTACCTCCACGCGTCGGGTGCGCCTGGGGACTACCGCACCGCGCTCTACCACTACAACCCGTCGTGGGCCTACGTGGACGCGATCCTCCTGTACGCGCGTCGTATGGTCACGGACGCTCGCGCCTATTACGCCTTCTACAACTGGCAGGTGTTCGTGGCGACCACATCCGGGGACAAGCGCCTCACGGGTCCGGGCCTGTAACCTCTGGGATGCGTTGGCGGGCCGCTGACGAGCGGCGCTCGCCGAGGAGAGAGCATGGACATCGAGACGTTCCAGATGGAACGCATGCAGTGCCTGTACGAGAACGAGGTCGAGTACAACCTGTCCGAGAGCGGCGTGCAGCCGATGAGCGTGGCCGAGCTGATGGCCGGCCAGGACCTCGACGCGCTCCTCTCGCTGGGCCTGGGCTATCCGCATTCGAACGGCTCACACGTCCTGCGCGAGCGGGTCGCCGAGTTCTATCCGGGGGCCACCCCGGAGAACGTGACCGTGATGAACGGCGGGTCCGAGGTGAACCACGTCGTCCTGTGGACGCTGTTGGAGCCGGGCCAGCGCCTCGCGTTCATGGTGCCGAACTACCTGCAGGGGTGGGGGCTGGGGCGACATTACGGCGGGGGCAGCGACGCCTTCCACCTTGCGGTGCGCGGGGACGACGACGGGCGGCGTTGGGCACTCGACATAGACGAGTTGCAGCGGGCCGTCACCGATCCAACCAGCGTGGTCCTCGTCACGAACCCCAACAACCCGACGGGGGCCGTCCTCACCGAGCAGGAGATGGCCGCCATCGTCGATACCGCCCGGGGAGCGGATGCCTGGTTGGTGGCCGATGAGATCTACCGCGGAGCCGAGGTGGACGGGCGGACCACCCCGACGTTCTGGGGCAGCTACGACAAACTGGTGATCACCTCGGGCCTGTCGAAGGCGTTTGCCCTGCCGGGGCTGCGGCTGGGATGGGCGGTGGCCCCGCCCGAACTGATCGAACGGCTGTGGATCCACCACGACTACACGACCCTGACCCCGGCGATGCTGTCCGACCGCCTGGCGGCCGTGGCCATGGACCCACCCAGACGTGAACGGATCCTGGCGCGCACTCGCGGGATCATCCGGCGGAACCTGCCAGCCCTCGAGGAGTGGGTCCACGGCCACGCGGGCGTGCTCGACTACGTCCCGCCGGCGGCGGGAGCCATCGCGTACCTGGGATACGACCTGCCCATCGGGTCCTCGGACCTGGTCGATCGGATCCGCCTCGAGCAGTCGGTCCTGGTGGTGCCCGGCGAGCACTTCGGGATGGAGAAGTACCTCCGGATCGGGTTCGGCTCCGAACCCGACTACCTCCGGAAGGGCCTGGAGCGGATCAGCGAGACGCTGCGCGAGATCGGGTAGCGTCCGCCCGGATCCCCGGGACGTGACGGGCCAGGAAGTCCAGGATCGCGCTGAGCTGGCGCACGTTCTCGCCGATGTCGAACGACGAGTGGCCCGTGGAGAACAGATACATCTCGTGGGGGTGGCCCCGGGCCTTCAGCCGGTCCACGTAAAGCATGACCTGGCGGATGGGACAGCGGGTGTCGTTCTCCCCGGCGATGAACAGGACCGGCGCTCGCACGTTGTCCACGAAGTTGATCGGGTTGCGGTCGCGCATCAGCTCCGGGCGTTCGCTGGGCGGCGCGCCGAGCAGGGCCCGATCGTAGGCCTGGAGCATCGGCGAGAGGTCCTCGTACCCGGCCTCGTAGTCGCCGACGGGAACGCCCGCCACCCCGCACAGCCATAGGTCCGGGTGCTTCCCGAGCTCCAGCAGCGTGACGTACCCACCCCACGACCACCCGGCGATGACGGCCCGCTTCGGGTCGGCGATGCCCCGAGCCTCGAGGTCCGCCAGACCGGCGTTCACGTCTTCCAGCTCGGGGCCGCCGATGTCGCCGATCAGCGTGTCCCGCCATTCCCGCCCGTAGCCGATCGAGCCACGGTAGTTGACCATGCCCACGGCGAACCCCGCGTCGACGTAGGCCTGGACTTCGGGCTGCCAGCGGTCGATATCCAGCCACGTGGGTCCGCCGTGCACGAACATGATCACGGGGAACGGCCCGCGTCCTTCGGGAACGACGTGGAAGCCGTGCACTCGCTGCCCGTGCGGGTTCGTGAAGTGCCACGACGCGTACGGCCGGCCCGCCGGGGCGCGCTCGCCCTCCGCCCGCAGGACCTCGTCGCCCCGATCGTCGAAGACCATGGGTTGCCGGTGTCCTTGGTGGTGCAGGTACCAGACCCTCCCGTTGGGGCGGACCCGGGCTTTCCATACGATGCCTGGCTCAATGTCGATCGGGAGGAGTCGGCTGGAACGAAGGTCGTAGCGAAGCAGCCGGTCACGTCCCTCGAACAGGTTGACCAGCAGCAGGGCCGAACCGTCCGGCCACCAGTCGTGGACCTCCACGATCCCATCGAGTTCGAGGTGCAGGTCCGTTCGTTCGCCGGTGGCCACGTCCCAGATGGCCGGCCGGTCCTCGCCCTCCCGCTCGTGGACGATGGCGAGTCGCTGATCGCCGGTGACCGGGGACCAGCACCATGCCGAGAGCGACATCCCTTCGTCGACCTGCTCCCCGGCCATCGCTCCCGTCTTCGGATCGATCACCCGGAGCGCGGGGTGGATCAGGTCGCCGTGTTCCCCGTGTTCCAGGCACAGCAGCGACCCGTCCGCGGACAGCCCGCCCCGGACGAACCCGCCCCGCTCCGAACCGCCGATCTGGATCGACTCGGTGCTCCGCCACATCTCCTTGGCCGGCCCGCCCTTCAGCGACGCGTACACGGCGAACCCGTCCCGGTCGCTGAGCGCGGCCGCCACGACCCCCGGGGCCTGGGCCAGTCCGTTGCTCCACCCGTGCGGGATGCCCTCGAGGAACGGACGGGTCTCCCCGCCGTCGAAGGGCTGGACCATCCAGCGCCCGGACTCGTCCCCGGTTTCGTCCTGGAACCACAGCACACCCTCGCCGTCGAGGGCCGGCGCGCCGTCGGTGAGACCGACGGGGTGGTCGGTGACCTGCCGACGCATCCCGGTTACACGGTCCCACGCGTGGACCTGCCTGATCCCGCTCTCGGTCGAGGCGAACACCAAGCGGTCGGGAGCGTGGGGCGACCACTCGGGCAAGGAGACGACGGGGGCGCGAAACCGGCGTTCCCAGCGGGGGAGGTCGGACCAGCGGATCTCGGCTGCCACCGTGCGCGAAGCCTACCAGGGACATTTCGGACGCTCGCCCGGCGGCGAGTCGCGTCCGTTACACCGAGTGGAGGAGCTGGGTCGCGTCGTGGATGGCCGGAGCGGGGGCCTCGGCGGTGGCTCGGCGCTTCGAGCACGCCGTGTTCAGCAGCTCGAACGAGTCCACGGCGGCTCCCCCTCGCGGGTGCCACTCGAAATGGTCGTGGGTGGATCCCCCCTGGGCGTCGCCGGTGTTGCCGACGTAGCCGATGACCGTTCCCGCCTGGACCTTTCCCATCTTGCCGATCCGGGTGAGGTGGGCGTTGAAGACGAAGCCCTGCTTCCCGTGGAGGTAGACCTGGATCCCCCCCGCCCAGCTGACCGAGTTGGTGGCGGTGCCGCCGAACGGCGCCCGGATGGGGGTGCCCCGGGGAGCGAAGATGTCGATCCCCTGATGGCGGTGGAACCCTCCGAAGTAGCGGGGCTGGCCGAAGTCGTCCATGTAGTGCCGGGGCCGATCCACCGGGCAGAAGAGGAAGACGGAGTCCGGGTCCAGGTCGAGCTGCGCCTTGGGCCGGGCCAGCAGGTCCAGGGAGGGGACCGCCACCCCCGCCGGCGCCTGATCCTCGGTGGGGAGGCCGAAGCCCGAGAAACCCTGATCGTCGGAGGGAGGCCCATTGCCAGCAAGAGCGGCATTGGCTCGGAGTGGCCAGACCGCGACTGCGGCCACTATGGCCAAGGTGATGGCCTGCCCAATCGCCCGCCCAGTTCGAGGCGCGCGCGGACAACGTTGGAGAAACGGCTTTGTCATGGGTTCGTTGAAACGTATCGACGGGCAACGACATGACCTTGAGTGGGGCTCGCCAGCGCCCCGCCGGCGTCCTCAGCGGCTCAGGCGCTCCAGGACCGCCTCGGCCACGCGGTCGGGGACCTCCAGGGCCGGCCAGTGCCCGACGTCGGGCCAGACCAGGATCTCGGTTCCCGGCCGGAGCTCCCCCAGCCGCCGGGCCATCTCGACCATCGCGAGGGGGTCCTGCTCGCCCCACAGGGCCGTCATGGGGCCGGGGAAGTCCACGAGGCCGGTGGTCAGGCGTTCCTGGTTCAGCCGGCGCTCCAGGACGTGGCGGATGAGACGGGGCAGCAGCCGGTCGCCCTCACGGTGCCCGACGAGCCACAGCATCGCCTCAAGGTCTTCCCGTGAGGGCTGGTGCTCGTTGGAGAACGTGGCAGCCAGCCCGGGGGCGAGGGCCTCCAGAGGGAGCGGCATGGGAAGCGGCTCGTCGGGCATCGAGAGCAGGAACCGCTGTCCCGGGGAGCGCTCGGCCTCCTCGTCGAAGATCGAGCCGTTGGTCAGGATCACGCCTTCGACGTGCAGCTCGAGGCGTCCCTCCTCCGCCCGACGGAGCAGCTCGGCTGCCACGGCGTTTCCCATGTCGTGGGCCACCAGCAGGCAACCTTCCACACCGAGCGTCCGGGCGAGCTGCTCGGTCAGGTCCGCCTGCTCGAAGAGGGAGTAGCTCGCGTCGAGGGGCTTGTCGGACAGCCCGTAGCCCAGGAAGTCGAACGCCACCACGCGGGCGTGGGGGGCAAGGGCCGGGATGACCCAGCGCCAGTCGAACGACGAACCGGGGAAACCGTGCAGGAGAACCACGGCGCGGGGCCCGTCGCCGTCCAGGGTGGCGAAGATGGCCCGTCCCTCGACGTCGACCAGCCGACCCCGGGAACGCCACTGCTCGATCGACCGCAGCGCCTGGTCCATGGCCGGCTCCACCGCGAGCGGATTGTGCGCCCATCGTGCTGGCGGCGCCAGGTGGGGTGAGGTCCGGTCGATGGCCCCGCCTCGGGGCTCGGGGTCAGGCCGGTTCCGGGGGCTCGGCGAGTTCGGAGGAAACAGCAGCCTCGGGCGGGTCGGGAGGAAGGTCCATCGCGATGGTCCTGGAGATCGCGGCGGCCCCCCGCGCCACCCTCATGAGGTCGACGTCGTCGGGCGGACACCACTGATACATGCACGCCCCGCACAGTGCCCGGAGAGAATGCACCAGGACGAGGACTCGCTTCGATCCGCACTCGGGGCACCGCATCGTCCGCGCATCCTACCCGGGGGGTCGCCGACAGAACCTAGGCCATTCGGCTTATCTTGGCCGGAAACCGACGGGCGGAGCACGGACGATGCGGGTCGCGGTCGTGGGTCACGTTGAGTGGATCGAGTTCGCCCGCGTCGAGCGCGTCCCCGTCGCCGGCGAGATCATCCACGCGCTGGAGGCCTGGGAAGAGCCCGGAGGGGGCGGGTCGGTGGCTGCGGTGCAACTCGCCAAGCTGGCCGGCGAGTGCACCTTCTTCGCCGCACTGGGGGACGATCCGCTCGGTCACCGAGCCCACCGAGACCTCGGCGCGCTCGGCGTGCGCGTGGAGGCCGTCTTCCGGCCCATCCCGCAGCGTCGCGGTTTCACTTTCATCGACGCTTCCGGCGAACGGACCATCACGGTGATGGGCGAGCGGATGGGGCCGAATGGCGCCGACCCCCTCCCCTGGGACGTTCTCGATGGAACCGGTGCCGTGTACTTCACCGCCGGCGACGAGGCGGCGCTCCGCCACGCCCGCCGGTCGAGAGTGCTCGTGGTCACCGCGCGCATCCTCCCGCAGGTTGCTCGGGGCGCCGTCCCGCTCGACGCGCTGGTGGGAAGCGGCCGCGACCAGGCGGAACACTACGCTCCGGGCGACCTCGACCCACCCCCGCGCCTAGCCGTGTGGACGGAGGGGAGATCGGGCGGGCGATATCGCACCGCGGACGGAATCGAAGGGACCTACCCGGCCGCTCCGATCCCCGGCCCCGTCGTCGACGCGTACGGCTGCGGGGACAGCTTCGCCGCCGGGCTGGCGTTCGCCCTCGGCTCCGGCCTGGGCGTGGAGGACGCGTTGGCCTTCGCCTCGAAGTGCGGAGCCGCCTGCCTCACCGGCCGTGGACCGTACGAGGGCCAGCTTTCCCTTCGGCACGGCAAAGAGGTTCGAGACCTGGTCTGAAAGGGTCCCGCCCGCCCCGCCGTGTATCTTCGGCACCGGTCATGCAACGAACCGAACGAGCGCATACGCGGTTGCCGGTGGGACTCGATGATGTCCTGGAGGCCGCCCGCCGGCTGGACGGCGTCGCCATCCGGACCCCCGTCTTCACCTCGCGCACGCTCGACGAGCGGACCGGCGGCCGGATCTTCTTGAAGGCGGAGAACCTCCAGCGCGGAGGGGCCTTCAAGTTCCGCGGGGCCTACAACAAGATCTCCTCGCTCCCTCCCGGCACCGGCGTGGCCTCTTATTCGTCCGGCAATCACGCCCAGGCCGTCGCGCTGGCCGCTGGCCTGGTGGGATCCACCGCCGTCATCGTCATGCCGGAGGACGCCCCGGAACAGAAGGTCGAGGCCACCCGCGGGTACGGGGCGGAGGTCGTGTTCTACGACCGCTACCGGGAGGACCGTGACGAGATCGGCCGGAAGCTGGCCACCGAGCGAGGGCTCACCCTGGTCCCCCCCTACGAGGACCGGCTGGTCATGGCGGGCCAGGGGACGTCCGCCCTGGAGCTCCTGGAGGAGGCCGGCCCCCTGGAGGTGCTGGTGGTCCCGGTGGGGGGCGGCGGGCTCATCGCCGGCTCGGCCACGGCGGCGAAGGGCACGCAGGGAGGGATCGAGGTGATCGGCGTCGAGCCGGAGGCCGGCGACGATACCCGGCGTTCGCTGGCTGCGGGACACCGGGTCAAGATCGCGGTCCCCAGGACGATCGCCGACGGGCTCCAGGTCGACGCCCCCGGCGAGCTCACGTTCGAGGTGACCCGGCGCATGGTGGACCAGATCGTCGCGGTGAGCGATGAGCAGATCGTGCGGGCCATGGTGCTTCTGTTCGAGCGGACGAAGCTGGTGGTCGAACCTAGCGGCGCGGTCGGCATGGCCGCGTTGCTGGCCGGCCTTGTGGATGTCTCCGGTCGCCGCGTCGGCGTGATCCTCTCCGGTGGCAACGTGTCGGTCCGCCGGTTCGCCGAGCTCGTCTCCGCACCCCCCGGGTGAGCCTGCGCCGCATCCGGCTGATCAGGGAGGCGTTCCCCGAGCCACCCGCTCGGGACACCGCCGTCTCCCACGCCATCCTGCGGCAGGTGTCCGAGGGCCTCCAGCCGGAGACCCTGCGTCTGCACCGGCCCGGAGACATCGTGGCGTTCGGACCGAAGGACCGGCTGGCGCCCGGGTTCGGCCTCGCGGTCGAAGCCGCTCGGGACGCCGGGTTCGGGTCGGTGCAGCGACTGGCCGGGGGCCGGGCAGCCGTATTCACGAGGGAGTCCATCGCTTTCTCCTGGGCCATCCCTGACCCAGTTCCACGGAAGGGCATCCGGGCCCGGTTCGCAGAGCTGGCCGCTATCGTGGCCGGGGCGTTCCAGGACCTGGGGATCGATGCTCGGGTGGGCGAGGTTCGCGGCGAGTACTGCCCCGGCGAGCACAGCGTGAACGCCCGGGGCCGGACCAAGCTGATGGGGGTGGGACAGCGGCTGGTGCAGCGGGCCGCCCACGTGGGAGGGGTGGTGCTCGTGGACGGCGCGGCTCGGGTTCGAGACGTGCTCGTCCCCGTGTACCGGGCCCTCGAGCTCGATTGGGACCCGGCCACGGTGGGCAGCCTCGCGAACGAGATCCCCGGGCTGACGTGGGAGCAAGCGGAAGGAGCGATCCTGACCCGGTTCACCCAGGCCTACGAGCTGGAGCAGGACACGCTGACGGACCCGGTCCTCGACCTGGCGACCACTCTGGAGCCGCACCATTTGGTCGCGACTTGACTGATCCGTCCGTGCTCTTTTGACGTTCGCCCTGAAACAGGGTCGGGTGTAGTATCCGGCGTTCGTTCGCCGGGGAGCGAACGCACTTGTGGAAGAGAATCGTCGGCCTCGATGAGGAGGTGAGGGGATGAAGTCACGCAGAGTGCACGGCTTCGGCTTCTTGGTCGTGATGACCGTGCTGCTTTCCGCCGGGACTGCCCTGGCGGCCCCTGCTTCACCCAAGGCCACATCCAGTGGTCGCGTCCCACAGGTATCAGTCAGTTGGCGCTTCGGTCCTTCGAGTCCGTTCGGCGGGACTCGCTTCGACGGCGCGTTGTACGCGCCGACCAATCGGATCTACTTCCTGGGCTTCCGGACCTTTGCGGACGCCACGGACGGCTCCATCTGGTATTTCGACGTCGCGACGAGAACCTACGTCGACACCGGCACGGACATGCCGGTGCCGGTGTCCAACTATCAGATCGCGCCGCTCACGGATTCGACGGGCTTGGGCTTCTATATCTTCGGCGGTCGTGACTCGCTGGCCCAGATCGTGAAGACCGTCCAGGTCTTCTATCCGGCTACCGGCATGACCAGGAACGTCTTGTCCGATCCCTGGCCTGGCACGACCCCGCCCGGGTGCGTCAGCCTCCCGGCCAACGGCGTGGCCGTGATCGCCAACCGTGCCTTCGTGATGGGCGGGCTGTCCACTTCGGCAAACGGGTGCCAGGACAGCCAGTCGGCCCAGACGTGGATCTTCAACCCCATGGCGCCTGCGGGCTCACGGTGGACCGCGGGACCCGACATGAACGTGGCCCGTGCCTACGTCACTCCGGCCATTCTGAACGGAAGGATCTACGCGATCGGCGGGGACACCAACGTCGGCGGCTCGCTGTTCGCGCAACCGACCGTAGAGGCCTGGAAGCCACCCGCCGGTGGCTGGAACGACGCCGGAGTTGCCGACCTCCCGGTGGGCTGTGGGGAGTCCCAAGCTTTCCCGTTCGCCAGCGGCCCATTGGCCAACGGGATCGTCCTGGCGGGGTGTGGCCAGTGGCCCAACGCCACCCCGGACACCTACTTCTACAGCGCCGCATCGAACACGTGGTCGGCTGTCGGAGCGCTCAACGAGCCCCGTCGCGACCACGCCGGGATCGGGGTTGGCAAGGCCATGTTCATCCTGGGCGGCTACGACTGCCCGGGGAACGCGTGCGGAGTCGACCCGACGGTGACCAGCGAGCTCGGAAAGGGAGCCGCCTCGGCGGCGCGGCCTGGCTTCGCTCGTCCCCTCCCCAGGGGCGGGTCGAGTTCAGGAAACGCCTCGACGACCTGAGGGAGATCGAGGACGAAAGCAGTCAGCCCGTACGGCGTCGGCGGGGCCGGGGACCCGCCGACGTCTTTTTCTTGGCGCTCTCGACGCTGGCCTGAAGGGCGGCCATGAGGTCGGCCACCCCGGCGGTGGGAGCGGCCGGCTCCTCCTCTCGTACCACGCCGGCCCCGGCAGCCTTCGATTCGATGAGCCCCAGGACCTGTTCGCGGAAGGCGTCCCGGTAGCGCGAAGGGTCCCAGTCGGCGGCCAGGAGATCGATCAGCTTCATCGCCACGTCAAGCTCGCGCTGGGCCGGTTCGAGGGGAGGGGCGGCGTACCCGATCTCCGAGACACCTCGCACCTCGTCGGCGAAGAACAGCGTCTCGAGCACCAGGGCGTCCTGGCGCGGCCGGATCGCTGCCAGGTGGGCCTTGCTCGAGAGCACGAAGGTGGCGATCCCTACTCGCCGGGACCGCTGCATGGCCCGAAGGAGCAGCCCGTAGGGCTTCTCCGCACCCACACCTCGCTGGGGCGAGACCAGATAGCTCCGGTCGAAATACACCGGATCGATGTCGTCCAGGCTCACGAAATCCTGGATCTCGATGACACGGCTCCGTTCCGGGCGGAGGGCCGCCAGCTCCTCGGGGGTGACCATGACGTATCGCCCTTCGCCCACCTCGTAGCCCTTCGCCACTTCCTCGTACGGAACCTCGCGCTCCTCGGAGGGCGGCGCTCCCGGCCGAGCCGCCTGGCGGGGAGCCGGCTCCTCCTTGCCCTCCGTCCGCAGGGGGGTCCGTGCCTCGAGCTCAGGCCGTCGCTCCGTTCTCTCGGTGGCTGGGTCGAACGGCTGGGCGGAGCCCGACTGCATTCCCGTCACCCGCCGGTAGCGGATGCGGCGGCCGGAGCCCCGGTCGAACTCGTGGAACCGCACGTCCTTGGGGGCGGTGGCGCCCCACAGACGGACGGGGATGCTGACCAGCCCGAATCCGATGGAGCCGCTCCACACCGCTCGCGCCACGTTGATCACCTCATTGGAGCCGGGCCGGCCACCCCGGCAGGACCCACAGCATACGGTCCGGAGCCGCGGCCGAGGGACCGCCCCCCCGGGAACGAACGAGGGGCCGGCCCACCGGGCCGGCCCCTCCCCTGGTCGTTCGCTTCAGCCCGCGCCTACGGCGTGGCCTCCCAGTTCCAGGTCTGGTTCGTTCCGTTGGTCCACTCGTTGGTCAGCCAGACCTCACCGGTGGCCCCGCCCTTCTTGGTGGGATCCGGCGTGGCCCCGCCGTAGTCGCCCCAGCGGCAGGTCGGGGCGCACGTGAAGTCGTTGTCGAAGGTGGTCGACTGCTTGACCACCACGAACGAGGACTGCGCGCCGGCCCCGATCTTGGAGACCATCTGGGAAGCCGGGAAGGCTGTCGACGACGAGGTGCTGAACCCGAGGACCATGGAGTCCCCGTGGGCGCATCCCGCCAGGTCACAGGCCCGATCGTTCGAGATGCCCGCATTGAACACGTACAGGTTCGAGTCGGAAACGCTCCCCGACTGGAACAGCGTGGGGTTGTTGACCGGCAGCGGGTTGATCTCGTACCAGTTGATCTTGGCACCCGCCCCGCCAAGGACGGAGTGAGCCACCCACACCGCGAGCTGGTTCCCGTTGGCCGGGTCTTTCCCGGAGACGGCATGGGTCAGTCGTCCATCCAGCGTGTCCAGCGTGTCCGCGCTGTTCTTCTGGGGGGCGTCGGGCGGCGACTCGAACGCGCCCACCGTGATCGACTGGCCCATCACCTTGAGCTGCGGCACGAGCGGATTGGTCGGCTTTGGCCGCAGCGCGTGCACCGTGATGAGCGTCCCGGTCCCGCAGATGTCCGGGCACTCGATGTCGGAGCTCGTGATGATGAAGGTCGTCGGGGACTTGTCCGTCTGGATCGGCGGCACCGGCGTGAACGCGATGGTCCCGTCCTCGTTCTTCAGGTTCTTGAAGATCCCGGCCCCGAACGCACTGGGCGATGGGCAGGTCGTGACGGGGTTCGGATTCTTGTACTTGTTGATCCACAGCAGGTCTGTCCGGTCAGCGTGCAGGAACTGGGGCGACGTGTAGTGATTGACCCCGATCAGCAGGAAGTCCTTCGTCTGCCCGAGTTTCGGGTAGTCCGGCAGGTCGTTGGTGGTGTAGCCGAAGCTCGACGTGTAGTTGCAGAAGCTGCCCGGGATCGTGGTGGGGTTGGTGTCCTTGCTGAATCCCCACGCCATCGTGCTCGCGCACACGTCCCAGATGTTGTAGAAGAACCGCTGGCTTGCCGGATCCCACAGCGCCATGGGGTCGGACAGGCAGAACTGGCTGTGGCCCGTGAGCGTGCTGAAGTTGGCCGAGGTGATCAGGCCACCGGCACGGGTGTACAGGGCAACCTTCAGGTTGATCGTTTCGATATAGCTGTTCGGACCGATGGCCCCATTGGTGTCCGGGGGGCTGACGGTTGGGTCGCTGATCCCTTGCCAGCTCGCCCCGATGATCGGGGCCGTCCCACCCGTGGTAGCGGCCGGAGCAGCCTGCCCCTTTTGGGCCGCGACCACAGCGGCGGCGTGGGCCTTGGCCTTGGCCAGGACGTCAGCGCCCCGAAGGGGGAAGTGGCCGTGCGCCCGCAGATAGCGCAGCGCGGCCAGCTTGGCCGAGTCGAGCTTGGGCGTCGGGGTCGCCCCTGCCGGGGTGATCACGGCCACCGTGAGAGCTGCTGCGACGGCGGCCGCCAGGAAGAACGAGGCATGCCTCTTCAACAAGTGATCCCCTCCTTCTCTGTCGGGGGGTGGGCGGAGGGCCACCCGCGGTAAACAGCCGCCAATCCTGGCACAGCCTCCGACAAGACGGCAAGCGCTGGCGGGGGTTTTTCGCCGCGGCAGCAAGAACGGCTGTGGGAGCAGGACGAGCCGTGGGTCGTGAGGGGCTACCGGCAGCCGGACTCGTCGGGCAACAGGGGACGGAACACGAGAGTCCACCGTTGCTCGTCGGCTCGCCACGGGGTGAGCTCGTTCGCGGCGCCGGCGGCGGACAGGACGGCCGGCAGGGCCGAGCCAGAGACCGTGCCGCAACGGATGCCTGTGAGGTCGACGACCGGGAGGAACCCCCCGAAGTTTCCGCCCGGCCAGTCCCTTGCGGGCTGAGGCAGGTCCTGCTGTGGCTGGTAGGGCATGACGTAGACGCGGAGCTCGTCCGTGCGGAACGGCCCTTCCGGCCCCAGTGACCCGGCCGGGAGCCAGCTCTGGAGGTCGGACAGCTTCCCCTGGAACGCGGCCAGCACACTGCGATCGGACGGATAGCTGTCTCCGGGCCCCTCCATCCCGAGGGCGTACACGGAGACGACGTGGCGACTTCCATTCGCGACCACGGTGAACGTCGTGGTGGGGGCGTCGGCGATCCGGGGGTTGTCGTAGTGGCGGTTCGAGCCGAGGAGCCCGGCCTTCTTGGCGGCGGCCAGGATCGCCTGGATGCCGGCCTCCGAGACGGTCCTCACTTGGAGGTTGGGCAGGGCCGGGCCCGGATAGATCTCGATCTGCGGGCCGGGGACGATGATCCGGCCGTCCCCGTAGAGGGCGAACACCGGCAGTTGGCGGAACTGGGCCTGGGGTGGGAGGAGGCCGCCCCCGAGGTCGATCCGAAGGATCAGGTCGTGGTCGCTGGTGGGGTGGTCGATGCCTCCGCGGACGGCCCCGGCCCTGGCGCAGCCGGCCCCAAGAAGGGCTGCCGCCACGAGGAACGCGCCGAGGGGCTTCACGCGTGGTCTCATCGGTTGCCTTGGACGGCAGGTGAAACGGCCAGGTTCCCCCCGTCAGCCCGCGGCGTCGACCTTCCGGGTCCGGAGGGCCCGGGCCACCCCGTCCTTGCCCTCCAGCAGCAGGCGGCGAAGGGGGGCCGGGACACCGTCCTGGCCGAGATAGCCGTCCGTTCGCTCGACGGTCCGCTCCGACACGATCAGACGCGGGTACATCCTCTCCCCGAAGGCCAGGGCATCCGGGAGGTCTCGCGTATCCCACACCTGGTTGAGGGTCTCGAAATACCGTCCCGCGAACGGTTCCAGGAGGTCCTCCTGCCCGAACTGCTGGAACCCGCCCATGACCTCAGCGGTCATGGCCAGGGGCAGTGAGGTGTCCTCGACCACGATCCGCCACGCTGCTTCCTTGGCAGCAGGATCCGGCCGGCTGGCACGAGCCGCGGCGGCGTGACGTGATCCCCGGTCGGACGGATCCAGCTCTTGCTCGGCGGCGATGACGTCCTCGCCGGCGGCACCCGCGGAGGCCAGGGACTTGACGATGTGCCAGCGCAATTCCGTGTCGACGACGAGGCCCTCGAACGGGGTCCTGCCGTCGAGCAGACCCCGGACCACCTCGAGGTGCTCCGGGGCGCGGGCCGCGGCGATGAAGGCTCGGGCCCAGGCCAACTGGTGATCGCTGCCAGCCTCGGCACCCGTGGCCCCTTCCAGGGCGGCCTCGGCCAGGTCCTGTCCACCGGCCTCCCGCCTGGCCGGGTCCCCGTACACCCACACGGCCGACGTGGCCAGAGCCAGGAGGTTCTGCAGCGCGCCCACCTTGGACTCCTTGCCGATGTTTCCGATGACGAGCTTCAGGTAGTCGCGGGACGGCATCTCGCCGTCCCTGGTCATGTCCCAGCACGCCGTCCAGCACAGGGCCCGGGGCAGCGATTCGTCCAGGTCGCCCAGCCGCTGAACCACGGTGGACAGCGACCGCGGGTCCAGCCGGATCTTGGCGAAGGTCAGGTCGTCGTCGTTCACCAGGAGGAGGTCGGGGATGTCCTCCCCGATCAGCTCGGGCACCTCGGTGCGGGCGCCCACCACGTCGAGCTCCACCCGCTTGCGTCGGACCAAGCCGACGTCGGTCGCGTCGTAGAGTCCCACCGCCACCCGGTGAGACCGCAAGGTCGTGCCATCCTTGGGCGCTCCCTGCTGGATGGCCACCTTGGCGAAGACGTCCCGGCCGTCGCGGTCCTCCGCGTCGAACCTCGCCCGAAGTGTGTTCACCCCGGCCGTCTCGAGCCACTCCTTCGACCACACGTGCAGGTCGCGCCCCGACGCCTCCTCCAGCGCCTTGAGGAAGTCCTTCAACTCGGCGTTCCCGAACTCGTGGCGTTTGCAGTAGGCCTTCAGGCCCTCGAGGAACTGCTCCTGTCCCACCCACGCCGCGAGCTGGCGCAGGACGGAGGCGCCCTTGGCGTAGGTGATGCCGTCGAAGTTCAGGTGGATCGACTCGACATCGGGGATGTCGGCCACGATGGGATGCGTGGTGGGGAGCTGATCCTGCCGGTAGGCCCACGTCTTGTCGGTGTCGGCGAACGTGGTCCACGCCTCGGTCCACCGTGTGGCTTGGGCCTCGGCGAACACGGCCATGAAGCTGGCGAAGCTCTCGTTCAGCCACAGGTCGCTCCACCACCGCATGGTCACGAGGTCCCCGAACCACATGTGGGCCATCTCGTGCAGGATCGTGTCGGCTCGCCGCTCCCGGGCCGCGTCGGTGACGCGTGAGCGGAAGATGTAGAGGTCGTTGAAGGTGATGCAGGCAGCGTTCTCCATGGCTCCCGAGTTGGATTCGGGAATGAACACCTGGTCGTACTTGCCTCCGAAGGGGTAGGGGTAGCCGAACGCCGGCTCGAAGAAGTCCAGGCCGGCCCGGGTGATATCGAGGATCTCGTCGGCGTCGAGGTGTTCGGCCAGCGACTGCCGGCAGAACACCCCCAGGTCGATGTCGCGGTGGCGGTCCCGCACGGCGTGGAACCGGCCGGCCACCACGGCCGTGATGTAGGTGGGGAGGGGCGCCGTGGGCCGGAAGTGCCATTCCCGGGTCGACCCGTCGGCCGTGGGACCCGGCTCCTGAACCGGTTGTTCGTTGGAGATGACGACCCAGTCCGAGGGACAGAGGACGGAGAATTCGAAGACGCCCTTGAGGTCCGGCTGGTCGAAGCACGCGTACACCCGGTGGGCATCAAACGGCTCGAAGTCGGTGTGCAGGTAGACGAAGCCGTCGACCGGGTCGACGAATCGATGCATGCCCAGCTCGGTGCGGTGATACGCGCAGCGAGCGCGCACCAAGAGCTCGTTCTCCTCCGCCAGGCCCGTCAGGCGGATCCGGTTGCCGTCGAACGCCTCGGCAGGCAGCCCCTTCCCGTTGAGCTCGGCGGCGGAGACCTCGTTCGCAGTCAGGTCGACGAAGGTCTCTGCCCCAGATTCCCGGCAGCGGAAACGGATGACGGTGGTCGAGCCGAAGTCCTCTTCCCCCGTGAGGTCCAGGGTGACGTGGTAGCGGAGGTCGCGGACGAGGCTCGCTCGCTTCCGAGCCTCGTCCCTCGTGAGGTTGCTCTCTCCCGCCAAACCCGTGTACCTACCGGATCCGCACCCGCGCCGTGTAGATTTCGAGGTCGTTCAAGGTGCCATCGGGATTGTCGCCGGTGCTGTTCGAGTTGTCGGCCCACACGTAGAAGTAGCTCCCGGACTGGAAGGCCAGCCCCTCGTAGTCCCCGTAGTCGATCCCGTTCTGCGCCTGGTCGTCGTTGGACACGCCGCGGGAGATCCGGCGGTTGGGGAGGAACGAGGCTCCCCCGTCCTTGCTCACGCTGGCGTAGATCGTGATGTCGTCGTTGGGAACGCCATTCGTGTCTCCCGGCCCATGGTCGCCCTTGTCGTGGCGGCAGTCGTACCACGCCGCCGCGAGGAACCCGGTGGTGGGATCGAGGGAGATCCGGGGGTTGAACTGGCTCGTGGTCCCGGTGTCGTCGTTGACCTTCATCGCTGTGTTCCAGGTCGCTCCGTCGTTGTCGGAGTACTGGACCATGATGTCCATGTTGTCACTCTCGTTCGGGGTCTCCTTCGTCCACAGCAGGTAGACGCGGCCGTCGTGCGTCCCCCCCGTCCGGTCGTACTCCAGCTTGACCTCGATGTCGACGGACCGCCCGGACTGGGCCGGGATGTAGTCGAACCCCCCGACCTTCGACACGAGAACTTGGGTGGCGGGGCCCATGGGCTGCGGCCCGATACCGTCGGGGTCGAGCGCCTCGTACACGGTGGCCGGCCCCTCGCCGCCCGTCGGGTCCTGGTACGCGATCAGGGCCTGGCCGTCCGGGCCGATGCCCACGTCGCCGTAGCCGCCGGTCTGGTGGCCACCGCTGGGAGCCTCCGGGGGCCCGAAGGCCCCGACCTGCCCGAGTCCGTTCACCTCCGCGCCGGACGCCTGGATCACGCCCCCGCTCCCCGTATAGGTCACCCAGACCGCTCCCCTCCCTGCGGTGATGGAGGGCTGGTCGCCGGCGATCAGCGGGGCCTGTGGGCCGGTATTGCCCCGGCCCGGCTGGGCGCGCGGGGCCAGCGGGGGGCTCGAGAACGGCAGGGGGCTGAACGAAGCCCCGCCGTCGGTGGAAATGGCCATCTTCACCTGGATGCTGGAGCTCAGGTACGTGAGGAAGATGTTGCCGAACTCGTCCGATGCCAGGCTGGGGTCGCAGCAGGCGAACCCGAGGTTGTCGCCGTCCGCGATCCGGTCCGTGCTCCAGGTCCGTCCTCCATCGGTGGACCAGCCGTGGAACAGCGCGCTGGCGACCTCCTCGTTGGAGGCAACGGTCATCTAGAGCGGGTTGACCGGGTTGATGGCGATCGTGGTCTCCGACTGGTTCCCCCTCTCCCGGCTGATGTTGACGTTTTGGGGGACGGCCCGTGGCCGCCCCGCGGCACCCGCCGGAACACCTCCCGCGCCCGCCAGTATCGCCGGGACCATCAGGGCAAACGAGACACGGAACACCGACCGGCGGACGCGCACGAGAGCTCCTCTGCTCAGGGTGACCGGCCATCGTACACGGCGCCACGGTGTTCGCGACAGGCGATCCGGGATGTTCGTGGCTATGACGGAAGCGGGGACAGATACGTCTCGCACACCACCTAGACTGAGGGTGAATAGGCGGTCGCGATGGATCAGGCGGGCAGCGTGGAACTGGATGATCGAATGGACAGAGCGGCCCCACCGCCTCTTCCCTACGAGCACAAGCGCTGGATCTCCACGACGATCGTGCTCCTTCTCCTGGCCATCGCGCTGGTGCTCGGCTTCCTGATCGAATCGCTACGAGCCGACCAGTACACGCTGTCGTTCGTCATCGAAGGGCTCCCCGTCTCCCACACCGAAGTGGTGGCCAACCATCAGCGCTTGGTGCGGGACTGCGCGCTTCTGGTGGTTCTGAGCGCGGCCGTGGCCGTGCTGTGGTTCGTCTGGCAGTACCGTGCCCACGCCAACATGAGAGCCCTGGTCCCGGGGACGCGTTTTCGGCCGCTGTGGGGCCTCGCTTCGTGGGTCATCCCCGGCGCGAACCTGGTGCTGGCGCCGTTGGCCGTGCGCGAGCTGTGGAGGGCCAGCAACCCCGACGTGGAGGACTGGCGGCGGGCGAGGACCACGCCGTTGCTGTGGCTGTGGTGGCTGCTGATCCTGGCCGGGTTGTCGCTGGCGGCCTTCGCCATGCTCCCGGTCACGAGGGGAAGCGTCACGTCGCCCGACCTCTTCGTCCGAGACCATCGCGCGGTCCCCGCGGCCGGCCTGGGCATCGTGGCCGCCGTCGCGGCTGCCCTTCTGTTCGGTCTGCTGCAGGGAAGGATGGTCCTGAAGGAAGACCGCGTACGTCTGGGAGCCTGGAAAGCCTGGTCCGAGCGCTAAGAGGACGGCGGCAGGCCCCGGCCGGGCCCGTTCCTGGCCTCCCGCCGCCCCATCAGGCAGCCCGGGGCGACCAAGGCGATCAACAGCATCAACGAGGCCACGCCCACCAGGAACCCTCCCGACACCGGGCTGGGGCCCGTGTGCGCGGTGGCCGAGGCCGACCCAGGATCCAGGGCGTCCTCGCCGGACCCTTCTCCGAAGTCGTACAGCGCGTGGAGGGCTTGGGCCTTCGCCAGCCAGTACTGGAGGGTGTCCGGGTTCAGGATGGCGTGGCCGACGCGTGAGGCGACCAGCGCCGATGCCTTCTGCTCGGCGATGAGCAGCCAGGTGTCGACGTAGGGTTTCGGAGGGACGGGGATGCCGTGAGGCTGGACCTCGAAGTGCAGGTGGGGGCTCGTGGCCAGGGCGTCGCCGGTGTTCCCCACATACCCCAAGACCTGCCCCACGTGGACCTGCTGGTGAACGGCCAGCCCGGGGGCGAAGCCCGAGAGATGCGCGTAGAAGTACTCGGTACCGGAGGCGTCGGTGATCTCCACCCCGAGCCCGCTGATCGATGTGTTCACCCGCTGGGACACGTAGCCGTCGGCCGCCGCCACCACCGGAGTTCCCATTTCCGCGAACATGTCGAGCCCTTGGTGCAGGTGGGGGAACGGGCAACACCGGTAGGCGTGCCAGTCGTCCTGCCACCAGCCCAGCCCGGCCACGGGGAAGGGCCCGACCACCTGGAGGATGTCGGACGGCTGGGGCGTCCCCCCGGTCGAAAGCTGGCTCAGCATCGCCATCAGCCGGGCGGTGCTGTTTGCACCGGTCGGAGCGGCCGGGACCGGAAGGGGTCCCGGCGGCACGTAGGGCGGCGTGGGCGGCGGACTCGATCCGCCGGTCCCGCTCGATGACGGCGAAGGCGTGGGCGAGGGCGAATGGGTGGAGCTCGGGGTGGGCGAAGGAGACGGATCAGGGGATGGAGAGGAGCTGGGGCTCGGTGACGGTGTCGGCGAAGGGCTCTCGGAGGGCGACGGTGTGGGCGACGGCTCGGCGGTGATCCTGATGTCCCCGTCGGTCAGCGTCTGCCAGACCTGGTCGTAGTTTCCGTTTCCCGGGTCGACGTCGCCCGCTTCTCCGTCGAACACTCCGATCAGTTGGATCCGAAGCGCCCCCTGGCCCGGGCCGCCCTCCTGGAGGTGGAGCCGGAAGCTGACGCCTGGGAGCGATTGGCCGTCGGGGAGCTCGAGGTCGGCGGTCCCCGCAACCACGGCGGCGTGGCCGGACAGACCGGTGATCTCCGTGACGCTGGCCCGAAGGGTGACGAACGGGATGCCCATCGCGATGGCTTGGTCCGACATCTGGCACAAGAACGTGCCGGGAGGTTGGAGATTCGAATCGACCCGAACCCGGAACGTGCATGCCGGCGCCACTTGGCCCTGGAGGGTGAGCTCCGCGACGCCGTCGCCGACCACCCTTCCTGCCGCCGGGGCGAGCTGGGCGAGGCCCTGGCCGGGCAGCACGTACAAGAGCCCTGCGACAGCCGAGAGGCTGAGGGCTCCCACGGAGGCCAGTGAGACGAGACGCGTCCGGAGATGGCGGGGAAGTACCACTCCACCCCCTTCGATGGCGATGAAGTATGGATGCGGGTCACTATCACTGTAACCAGGAATGCGCGATTTTGCTCCGGCCTTTCGGCGGAGAGGGAACTGCGGTCACCTCGTCACGCAGGGGCGGCGCGGGAACGGAGTACGATCCCTCGCGTGCGCGGCGATCGGGTGGAGATCGTGGTGGACTCGGGCGGCAGCGTCCGCACGTACGAGATCGAGGCGACCAAGGCTGGGAGGAGGGTCGAGGTGACCACTTCTCGTGGCGGCATGATCGAGGTCTCCGAGGTCACCCGCAGCGGTACGGCCGTGCGGACGGGCCGGTTCCTGGCCGCCCGGGTCATCGCGTTGGTCGAACACCCCGTCGAGGTCGTCCCGGGAGCCGGCCGGCGGCGAAGGGCTGCCAGGGCTCAGAGCTCACTCCTGTAGGGCTGCTTCTGCGGTCAGGCCCGGGAGCGGTCTCCATCGAGGGCTCGCCGCAACCGTCCGACCGGGCCCGTCAACCGGTAGCGCTCGGCCAGTTCGTCGGCAAGGCGGTCGTCGCGATCCCCCTTCCACCTTCGGATTTCGAGGTTCGTCCGGATGGGGACGACCTCTCGCATGGCGGCCAGGTACTCGGCTCCGTCTCGGATCCTCCCGCATAGCCCCGGCGAGCGTTGGAGCGACCGGCCGGTTCGACGCGGAGCATTGGCGTCGGCGACCAACGCGTCGATCGACGGGTACTCGTTCACCAGCGCTCGAGCCGTCTTCTCCCCGACCCCTTGCACGCCCGGCAATCCATCCGAGGGGTCGCCACGCAGGATGGCGAAGTCCACGTAGCGCGACGCGGGGACGCCGAAGCGCTCCAGCACACCGGGCTCGTCCAGGACCCGAAGGTCGGAGACGCCTCGCACCGTGAACAGGACGCGAACCGCCGGATCGCGGACGAGCTGGATCAGGTCTCGGTCGCCGGTCACGATGTCGGCCCGGTCCGCCCGCGCCGCTCGCGCACACAGCGTCCCGATGGCGTCCTCGGCCTCCCACCCTGGCGCCTCCGCCTGTGGCTGCCCCAGCGCGGCCAGCACTTCCCGCAGCATCTCGAACTGGGGCGGCAGTCCCTCGGGGTCTGGCCGGCGCGCGGCCTTGTATCCCGAATAGATCGCCACTCTGGGGGCGGGGCGCCAGTCGTCGTCGTAGACGTGCACGCATTCGTCCGGCTGCCGGGACGCGATGAGGTTCGCCACCATGTCGAGGTAGCCGTGCACCGCGTTCACCGGCCGGCCGTCGGGGGCGGTGACGGTGGCCGGGATCGAGAAGAAGGCCCGGTACATGAGGCTCGAGGCGTCGAGCAGCAGCCGGTGGGTCACGCCGCCGAACACTAGCAGCGCCCCTTCATCCATCGGCAAAACGGGGAGACTGGAGGGGTGAGCGAGCGCGTGGGCGAGGAGCGGCGACCCAACAGGCTGGCCGGTCAGACCAGCCCGTACCTCCTCCAGCACGCCCACAACCCCGTGGACTGGTATCCGTGGGGTCCCGAGGCGTTGGAGAAGGCTCGCCGCGAGGATCTGCCGATCCTCCTCTCCATCGGGTACACGGCCTGCCACTGGTGCCACGTCATGGAGAAGGAGTCGTTCGAAGACGAGGGGACCGCTCAGCTCATGAACCAGCACTTCGTCCCGGTGAAGGTGGACCGCGAGGAGCGGCCCGATCTCGATTCGATCTACATGGACGCCGTCCAGGCCATGACCGGCCACGGCGGTTGGCCGATGACGGTGTTCCTCACGCCGGAGGGCGTGCCGTTCTACGCGGGGACCTACTTCCCCAACGAGGATCGGCATGGCCTCCCCGCCTTCACCCGGGTCCTGGAGGGGGTGGCTGCGGCGTGGCGCACCCGGCGGGACGAGGTCTCGGGGCAAGGCCAACGCGTCATCGACGCCATCGACCGTGGAAGCCGCCCCGCCGAGTCCCGCCATCCGCTCACCGACGACGTGCTCCGTCAGGCCCACGGGGAGCTCGGGCGCGAGTTCGATCCGCAGTGGGGCGGCTTCGGAAGCGCGCCCAAGTTTCCCCAACCCATGACGCTCGAGTTCCTGTTGCGTTGCCACCTGCGCGGGTACCCGGACTCGCTCGAGATGGCGCAGACCACGCTCGACCGGATGGCTTCGGGCGGGATCCACGATCAGATCGGTGGAGGCTTCCATCGCTACTCGGTCGATCAGCGGTGGCACGTCCCCCACTTCGAGAAGATGCTGTACGACAACGCGCAGCTCGGGCGGCTCTACGCGCGGGCCTGGCAGGTCACGGGGCAGGGCCGCTATCGCCGAGTGGCCGAACGGGTCCTCGACTACATCCTCCGAGAGATGCACCACCCCGGCGGCGGGTTCTTCTCCTCCCAAGACGCCGACTCCGAAGGACACGAGGGCACGTTCTACGTCTGGACGTGGGACGAGCTGGTCGAGGCGATCGGGGAAGAGGATGCGCATTCGTTCGGTGCACGGCCCGAGGGGAACTGGGAGGACGGCCGGAACATCCTGTGGACCCCCTCGCCCGAGACAGAGGATCAACTGGCCGGGGCGGGCGATCGACTGTTCGAAGTCCGGGAGCGACGGGTCCGTCCCAGCACCGACGACAAGGTACTGGCCTCCTGGAACGGGCTGGCCGTCCTGGCGTTCGCCGAGGCCGGGCGGATCTTCGGCGAGCCGCGGTATGTGGCGGCAGCAAGCCACGCCCTGCAGTTCCTGCAGGCAAACCTCCTGGAAGAGGGCCGGCTTCGCCGGTCGTGGCGAGAAGGGAGGACGTCCGGCGTGGGATACCTGGACGATTACGCGTTGGTGGGGCTCGGCGCGCTGGCGCTGTACGAGACCGCGTTCGACGGGTCGGTCTTCGGCTTCGCGCGGTCCCTCGCGGACGACCTGCTGAAGCTCTTCCGCGATCCCGACGGCGGTGGGTTCTTCCAGACCGGGTCCGACGGGGAGGAGCTGGTGGTCCGACCCAAGGAGTTGTTCGACAACGCCGTCCCGTCGGGGAACTCGGCGGCCGCCGAGCTGTTCCTTCGCCTCGGGCTGCTGACGGGCGAGGCAGAGTACGAACGGGCCGGTGTTTCCGCCCTGCGGCTGGTCCAGGACCTGACGACTCGGGCTCCCACGATGCTGGGGCAGGCCCTGTCCGCCATCGATCTCTCTGTGTCGAACAGCAGGGAAGTGGCCATCGTCGGGGACCCGGACGCCGCCGACACGAAAGCCCTGGTGGCCGAAGTCCATGGGCGCTTCCTGCCGAACGCGGTCCTGGCAGTGGGCAATCCGGGGACCCCCGCGGAGGTGCCGCTGTTACGGGACCGCCCCCAGCAGGGAGGCAGGGCCACGGCCTATGTCTGCGAGCAGTTCGTCTGCCAGCAGCCGGTGACCGACCCCGAAGCGCTGGTCGCTCAGCTCACCGGCTGAAGCGCGTCAGTCCTGGTCGAGCGGGACGAGCCCGGCGGGAGCGAGCCGGACCAGCGCTTTCGTCAGGCGATCCACCCGGCGCCCGTCGTCCTCGGCTCGCTCCTTGCGAGCGATGGCACCCCGAACGAGGTGCCCGCCCACGAACCGGAAAGGCTCGGGTGGGAACCGGCCGGCGGGGGATCGCACCAGGCCGGACCGAGCCCACTCGTCGTTGCGCCCGAGAGCCAGGGAGGCCAGGATTCTCCCCCCCAGGTACGAGGGCCCCACGCCGTTCCCTGAGTAGCCCACCCCCACGAACACGTCGGGGCGGCCGCCGAGCCGCCAGAAGAACGGCAGGCCGGTCCTGGTCCGGTCGATGGGCCCGGTCCAGCTCGACGTGACGCGGACGTCGTCCAGCATCGGGTAGGTCCGCCGGAAAGCTCGTTCCACCAGGTCCCGGCGGCGCGATTCCCCTTCGAACCGCGCCCCCACCCCCCGGCTGAAGGCGAGAGCTCCGCCGCCCTTTCCGAAGGCGACGCGCCCGTCGTCGGTGGTTCGGTAGTAGTGAACGAGCAGGCGTGAATCGGAGATCGAGAGCCCGTCGGTCCAACCGATCGCGGCCAGACGGTCGGGAGCCCGCTCCGTCGCCACGATGTCGCTGCCGACGACCACCATCCTCCGGCGGACCTCGGCGAACCGGGCCGCCCACGCGTTCATCGCTACGACCACGCGGCTTGCCATCACGGACCCGGCCGGCGTTCGAACTCGAGGGGAGCCCGTCCGGCGGTCGAGCTGGGTCATCGGCGAACGCTCGAAGACGCGGACCCCTCGCTCCAGCGCCACTCGCCGCAGGCCCCGGGCCAGCAGCGCGGGCTGGACGATGGCCCCGGTCGCCTCGAAGGCTCCGCCCAGGTGGACGGGCGACCCCGACCGCCGCGCTGCCACTTCCCGGCTGAGCTCGACGAGGGGGTGCACCCCATGGCGGTCGAGCTCGTCCATGACCGGCCGCCACGACCCGACCTGGGCCTGGTTGGTGGCGGCCCACAGGTAGCCGTCGTGGTGGTAGTGCGCGTCGATCCCGTTGTCAGCGCAGAACTTCCCGATATCGGCGACCGCCCCGGCCGAGGCGTGGGCGAGCCTGAGCGCTTCCTCGGTCCCGCACAGCTTCTCCAGGGTCTGGAACTTCGGCCACCACGAGCACAGCTTCTCCAGGGTCTGGAACTTCGGCCACCACGAGAGGACGAACCCGCCGTTGCGGCCACTGGCCCCGCCACCGCACACGTCGGCCTCCACCAGCACGACGTCCAGCGTGGGGTCGATCTCTTTCAGGCGAAGCGCCGTCCACAGCCCCGTGTAGCCGCCACCCACTACGCAGACGTCGGCCCGTACCTCTCCGCCCAGCTCGGGGGCTTCCTTCTCGCTCTTGTTCTCGTTGTCGGCCAGCGCTTCCTGCAGCCACAGGCTTCGAACCGGAGGGTGGCCGGACACACCACTCAGCCCCGGATGCGACCGGAGGCAACCGGCCGCTCCTCCGTCGCCACGCGTTCGATGCGGTCGGCGGCGCGGACGGTTCCCCGCAAGGACTGGACCCGGACAGCCGTCATGCGCAAACGCGAGCGGAGGTCGGCGTCGGCCAGGAGCCGATCCATGGCGTCGATCAGGTCGCCGGGCTCGAAGGAGTAGGAGGGTAGCCGGGCGCCGAAGCCGAGCTCGTCGATGCGCTGGGCGTTGTCGTATTGGTCCCAGAAGAGCGGGAGCACGACCATCGGCTTCCCGAAGTGGAAGCACTCGGTGACGGTGTTGTTGCCGCCGTGGGCGATCACGAGGTCCACCTGTGGCAGGATCGCCGGCTGCGGCAGGTACTCCTCTCCCCACATGTTGTCGGCCAGCTCGATCAGCTCGTGCTGCGGTCCCTTGCTCACGATGTAGCGGTGGGGCGTCTTCGCCAGGATCTCGATCAGCCTCATCATCAAGCCGACGTCCGCGGATCCTAGGCTTCCCAGGCTGAGGTAGACCAGGGCTCCGTGTGGTGCCCGCAGCGTCTGGGGGAGTTCGAACCGCGCCTCGGTGTCCCGCACGCAGGAATCGAGTCGTTCCCACATCGGAGAGAGGGGCCGGGATCGCTCGTAGTCGGCCTCGGACGGATACAGGGAGAGGTTCAGGAACGGTGACTCGTGGATGAACTGGAGGGAAGGGAGGTGCCCGGCCCCGCTCTCCGTGACGAACCGATCGAAGTCCGCCCACAGGTCGGCGTGCGTGCGTTCGTACTCGCTGCGGAACTCGTGCCACCCGATCGGGGTCCCTCATCTCCAGCGGGTTGCACGACATGATCCGGACCCACGGGACCCCAGCGGTCACTACGGCAGGGAACGCCACCACGTTGTCCTGGACGATCACGTCGGGTCCGACCTCGTCGAAGATCTCGCGGAGGCGTGGCTCGACGTACCTGGATCCGTCGATCAGTTCCCTCCAGATCGGGCGGATAAGGCCTTCGAGCTGCTCGATCGTCGGCCGGCGGAACTGGGGAGCGGTTTCCCGGATGAAGTCCTTCCAGAACTGGCCGGGCTCCTCGGCCCGCTCGGGCTTCGGCTTGAGTCGCATCAGCCGCTCCTCGAACCCCTTGGCATCGAGCGTGCCAGCGAACGATTCCTCTACCACGAACACCACCCGATGGCCGCGGCGCTTCAGAACCTCGCCGATGCCCACGCAGTTGTTGGTGGGCCCGAACGCCCCCTCCGGGAAGAACACCACGGTGCGCGACCCGCTGTCCGGCTGCACGGTGGGCGTAGATTACCGGCCACGTGGACCTGAGGGGAGCGGTGTGCCTGGTGACCGGTGCCTCCAGCGGCATCGGGAGGGCAACGGCGCTGCGGCTCGCCCGGGGCGGCGCGCGAGTGCTCGCGCTCGGTCGCGACCGGGCCGCGCTCGACGAAGTGGCCGCAAAGACCAGCGGAACGGTGATCATCGCGGACCTCGCCGACCCCGCCGAGGTCGAGCGCGCCGCCGCCGAATCCATCTCGGTCGCCGGCCGCGTCGACGTCCTGGTCAACAACGCCGGCGAGGGGTGGGCCGGGCCGTTCGCCGAGATCAACCCGCTGCGGGCCGAGCTGCTGGTCCGGACGAACCTGCTGGCCCCCATCCGCCTGGCCCGGGCGCTGTTGCCCCCGATGCTGGAACGGAAGAGCGGCCACATCGTGAACGTGGCCTCCATCGCCGGGCACGTCGGTGTCCGCGACGAGGCCGTCTACGCGGCGACCAAAGCCGGGCTGATCGGATTCAGCGAGAGCTTGCGCTACGAGCTGGCCGGGACTGGGGTCGGCGTGAGCATCGTGTCGCCCGGCGTCGTTCGCACCGCGTTCTTCGAGCGGCAGGGCCGTCCGTATACGCGCGGGTTCCCCCGGCCCATCGACCCCGATCGCGTCGGGCGGGCGGTGGTTCGAGCGATCCAGCGCAACAAGGCCCAGGTGTTCGAACCGAGGTGGATGGCCTTTCCCGCGTGGCTCCGAGGAGCCATCCCCGCGCTATATCGATGGGGTGCGAACCGTTTTGGGTAAGAGCATCACTCCAACAGCGTTCGCGACTGCCGCATGATCCCTTCAATGCATCCCGACGGCCCGCAGGAGCCGGAGGCCTATGAGCGAGAGTGCCTCAGGTTGCTTCTTGAATACTTCAAGTGGCCTGGAAATTCGGAGATGACCAGAAGCAACACCGGCCGGATCTTCGTGGGGGCTGACCTCGAAGACTCATATCCGTACACCCAGCTTGTGGTTCATTTCATAGACGATGTAACCGGAGCACAAGAGAACGTGAAGTTTTCGATCTGGTCAGATGTTTGGGTCGCGGACGTGCCCGGGATTGGCCCACGCAGGTTCCGCCCTCGGGGGATGATCGAACATATCACAACGAACCTCGAGGAGCCCAATCGACCCTGGAAGGGTGAATAAGTGCGCCTGCGGGCAACTTCTCCCCCAGCTCGGGCTCCCTTGGTTCGCAAATAGCGCGACCTAGCGGGCGGGTGGGTGGGCGGGCGGCGGACCGGCCTCTTCTCCCGATGAATTGGGAGGACCGAAACGTCGGTGGATGCGGCCCGGCAGATCGGTGCGCTAGCTGTTGACCAGGGCCCGGATGGATTCCTTGAGCGACTTCGTCGTCGCCATCACGGCGGTCGGCTCGTACCCGCAGTGGGCCATGCAGTTTCGGCACTGCACGTTGCCGCTGTGGCGGCCGTACTTCGACCAGTCCGTGGTCTCGACCAGCTCTTTGTACGTCTTGGCGTAGCCATCCGCCTGGAGGTAGCAGGGCCGCTGCCAGCCGAACATGGAGTACGAGGGGATGCCCCACGGCGTGCATTCGTAGTCGACCCTGCCCTCCAGGAAGTCCAGGAACAGAGGGGTGTGGTTGAGCCGCCACTTCTTCCGCTTCCCGCCGGCGAACACCTGCTGGAAGAGCTGGCGGGTCTCCTCAACCCCCATGAAATGGTCCTGATCGGGCGCCTTCCAGTACGCGTAGGCGGGCGAGATCATCATCGCGTCGACATCGAGGTCGTCGTTCAGGAAGTCCAGGCAGTCCCGGATCCCCTTCGGCGTGTCGTGGCTGAAGAACGTGGAGTTCGTGGTGACGCGGAACCCCCGGCGCTTCGCCTCCCGGATCGCCTCGATGGCCACGTCGAACACGCCCTCCTCGCACACGGACTCGTCGTGACGCTCACGGAGCCCGTCGATGTGCACCGCCCACGCGAAGTACGTCGATGGCTCGAAGAGTTCCATCTTCTTCTGCATGAGCAGCGCGTTCGTGCACAGGTACACGAACTTCTTCCGGTCGGTGAGGGCCTTGGCGATGAGGTGGATCTCCGGGTGGATCAGCGGCTCGCCTCCGGCGATGGACACAACCGGCGCCCCGCATTCCTCGATGGCGGCCACGGCCTGCTCCACGCCCATGCGCTGCTTGAGGATGTGGGCGGGGTACTGGATCTTGCCGCACCCGGCGCACGCCAGGTTGCACGCGAACAGGGGCTCGAGCTCCACGACCAGAGGGAACCTCTCCACGCCCTTGATCCGCTGCTTGGTCAGGTACCAGGCGATCTTCGCGCGCTGTCTCAGTGGGACCGGCATGGCTCCCTCACCCTCTCACGTCGGAGCGTAGCTCCACCGGCAGCGTGAAC
>WNFV01000774.1_pt1 | contig 52654 bp, 25 predicted proteins | sample 5400101 | NCBI WGS metagenome assembly WNFV01 (sample SAMN13153361, study PRJNA577476) | soil metagenome | isolation source: 115 cm soil or saprolite under grassland replicate 1 | place: USA:California | collected 2016-06-15
TCGGTCGCCGTGGAGGTGGTGGCTGCCGTGCGGGGGCGGGCGGCCCGCCGCCTGCCGGTGCTCGGCCCGATGCAGGGATTGGCCGGCTGGCTGGTGGCCGCCTTGCTGGTCGCCGTGGTACCCGCCGGCGGGCGCGCCGGGGCGGGCACCGCCACGCCGTCGCTGCCGGCCGTGCCCGCGCCGCCGGTGCGGATCGAGCGGCCCGCGGTGGCCCCCACGCTGCCAGACGATGCCGAGCACCCGTCGGCCCGGCCGGCCCCGGCGCCCCAGGCGCGGCAGCGCCAGTATGTGGTCAGGCGGCGCGACACCCTGTGGGGCATCGCCGAGCGGGAGCTCGGCGACCCGTTCCGCTGGCCCGAGCTGTTCCGGCTCAACAAGCACCAGCCCCAGCCCGACGGCGGCGTCCTCACCGACCCCGACCTGATCCGCCCCGGCTGGGTGCTGAAGCTGCCGCCTCGCCCGGGCGGCCCCGCCGCCGTCCCGCCGGCTCGGCCGCCCGGCACGCGCGGCGCGCCCGAGCGGGAGACCGCGCCGTCCACCTCGACACCGACGGTACGGGAGCCGGAGACGCGGGTCTGTCCGCCGGCGGTCCGGCTGCCGTCGGGCTCGATGGTCGGGCTGTCGGTCGCCGTCGCGGTCGCTGCGGCGCTGGTGGTCGCCCGCCGCCGGCGGCGCCGCGGGCGGCTGCCCGGCGAGCCGCGCCCGGGCATCCGCCGCCACGACCCGGCCGCCGACGAGACGCTGCGGTGGCTGGAGCGTGTCGCCCTGGGTGGTGCCGGCTACGGCGACCCGGCCGCCGACCGGGTGGAGCCCGAGGAGCCCACCCGCCCGGCGGTCCCGACCCGGCGGGTGCTTCGCCTGCTCGGCGACGCCGAGGCCCCGCCCGAGGCGCCGGCCATGCCCCAGCCGCCGCACGACGCACCACCCCCCAGCGCCGCTGCCGGGCCCCTTGGGGAGTCGCCAGCCGGACAGGGCGAGCTGCCGTGGCCGGCGCCCGCCCCGGTCGCGCTCGGCCACCGCGACGGCGAGGAGATAACCCTTGAGCTCAGCGGCGCCGGCGGCCTCACCCTCACCGGCGCCGGGGCGGCGGATGCCGCCCGTGCCCTGCTGGTCGCCTTCCTCAGCCGCCACACCCCGGAGGTAGGCGAGGTCGTCGTGGCCGACGACCGGTTGCTTTCCGGCATCGCCGCGTTTCCCGGGCTTCGCCGCCACGACGGGCTGGCGGCCTCGCTGACCGAGCTTGAAGTCGAGGTGGTGCGGCGTGGGCGGCTGCTGGGGGAGGCGGAGGCGGCCGACTTCGCAAGCTACCGGCTCGCCGACCCCGCCGAGCCCATGCCGGCCCTGCTGCTTGCCACCGACACGGTGCCCGCGGCGCTGGCCGGGCGGCTGCGGGCGCTCACGAGGTTCGGCAGGCGGCTCGGCATCGGGATCCTGGTCGTGGATGACGCCGGGGTCCACGACACTGAGCCGTGGGGCGCCCGCCTGGCGGTCGACGCCGACGGGACGCTGATCGATGCCAGCCCGGACCAGGCGGCAGCCCGCCTGGCCGGCACGCGCCTGTTCGGCCTCACCACTGAGGACGCCGCCGTCACGCTCGCTGTACTGGCCGACGCCCGCCACGAGGCCGACCTCGAGCCGAGCCCCAGCCAGGCGCCCGAAGCCCGGACGAGCGCCGCCCCGGCGGAACCTCCCGCGTCCCAGCCGGACGCCCACGTCACGGCGGCCAACGGCCATCGGCTGCCGCGTCGTGCCGACGCCCGGGCGTCCACAGCGGCCCGCGACGCCGGGGCCGCGGTGCCCCTGCCAAGCGCCACGCCTCCTGCGCCGGCCGAGCCCGAGGAGCCGTTCGAGGTCGCACCCCCGGCCGCCCGGCCGCTGGTCGGCGTCCAGGTCCTCGGCCCCTACCGCATCCAGGTCGCCGACCAGGAGGTCCGCGACCGGCTGCGCACCACTGGGCGGGAACTGTTCGCCTACTACCTGCTGCACCCCGACGGCGCCACCCTGGAGGGCGCAGTCGACGCCCTGTGGCCCGACACCCAGCCCGGACACGAGAGCAGCCGCTTCTGGAACGCGCTCAACAGCCTCCGCGCCCGCCTGCGCAGCGCGACCGGCCAGCCGGACCTCAAGGTGCTGGAGCGCGCCAACGAGCGCTACCGGGTCGACCCTGACCTGGTCGACGTGGATCTGTGGCGCTTCCAGCGGGCGCTCGCCGAGGCCCGCGACGCCACTTCCACGGCCGACAAGCTGGCGGCGCTGGAGCGGGCGGCGGCCGCCTACGGCGGCGACCTGCTCGCCCACACCGACTACACCTGGGCGGAGCCGGCCCGGGTGGACCTGCGGGGCCGGGCCGTGGACGCGCTCGCGCGGCTCGCTGAGTTCCGTGATCAAGCCGGCGACCGGCACGGCGCGCTCGCGACCCTGGAGCACGCGATCACGGTCGATCCCGACTGCGAGGAGCTGTACCGGCGGGTGATGCGGCTCCAGGCCGATCTCGGCGACCCCGACGCCGTGCGCCGCACCTACCGGCGTCTGCGCGCCCACCTGCTCAACGAGCTCGACGTCGAGCCCGACCCGACCAGCCAGGAGCTGTTCGAGGAGCTCCTCGCCAAGCACCGCCGCCGACACCCCAGCGGCCTGCCGGAGCAGCCCTAGCCGCCCGCTTCCTGCCCTGGGAGCGCGACCCTCCGCCCGCCGCTCACCGACCACGCCGCCCAAAGGCGTCTGGGTCGACGGCGCCTACGTCACCGGACCCGGCCGGCCGCGGGGCTCGCCAACCTCGACGGCGGCAGCGGCCGGTCCCGAGCCCGCCCGGACCGGACACCCCCGACTGGAACGCCATCGCCGCCCACGCCACGCGTCTGCGCCGCGGCCCGACGTGCTAACCACGACCCCCGGGCCGCTTGAATGGCTCACCCGTCGACCGCTCACACGCGCCGCCGTGGCAGCCGTCCACGCGGCCACCGGCAACCCCTGCTACCAACCAGGCCTGTGCGCGGCCGACAACGGCCCACACGCGCCGTCACGGCCAATCACGACCGGCCCCACCACCGGCACCTCCGCCGCCAGCGCCCACCCACACCGGGCTACCAGCCCCGACGGGGTCCGGCGGCACAACGAGCCAAGGACGACCACCTCGACGCGGTACCGGATCACGAGCGCACTGCTAGCCCGGTCCGCAGGTGCTCGAGGTCGGCGAGGTCGCCAGGGACAGGCGCAGCTCAAGGCGGGCCCCTCGGCCGCCCGGCGGGTCGGTGACGCGCAGCTCGCCGCGGTTGGCGCGGGCAAGCCGCCTGGCGATGTACAGGCCCAGTCCCAGCCCGACCCCGGCCCGACCTGGCTGCTGGTCGAGCCGCGCGTACCGCTCGAAGACGCGCTCGCGCTCACCGGGTGGGATGCCCGGCCCGGCGTCCTGGACGGCTAGCACTGCGTGCAGGCCATCCCGGCTGGCCGACAGCCGGATCGGCGCCCCCGGTGGGGAGTGCGTGGCGGCGTTGTCGAGCAGGTTGCCGAGGATGCGGCCGATCGCCAGCGGATCGGCGCGGACCAGCAAGGAGCCGGCGAGGTCGATGGTGATCGGACGGCCGGCGTTGGCGAGCCGGGCGGCCAGGCCCGCCTCGTGGGCCAGGGCGGCCGCGTCCACCAGCGACCGCTGGGCCAGGCCGGCCTGGGCGTGGTCCAGCCCGGCGGCGACCAGGACTTGGTCCAGGAGCCGCTGCAGCTGCTCGCCTTGGCGGCGCGCCATGCCAACCAGCTCGTCCTGCTGCGGGATGGAGAGCACCTGGCCGCGGAGCTGCAGGGTCGCCAGGGCACCCAGCAGCGCCGCAAGCGGCCGGCGCAGCTCATGGGCGACGATGGCGAGCAGCTCGTCGGCCCGCTCGCCCGGCGGCTGCTCGCCGCCGGTAGGCTTGTGGGGCATCGGGAACCTCTGCTTCCTGATGCGCGCCGGCCGGGGGCGTGGTCGCGCCCCCGGCGGCACTTGCTGGCTGGGATGACGGACGGGTCAGCGTGTTGCGCCCGCCTGGTCTCCGCCCTCGGCGAGGACGTAGCGACGGGGCTTGCGGCTGGTCTGGACGACCTCACCGTGGTCGGTCATGGTGGCCAGCGCGTTGCCGACCGCGCCGGCGCTGCGGCCCAGCTCCTTACCGATCCTGGTCGGGGTGAACTCCTGGCCGGGCCGCTCCGCCAGCCAGGCGTGGACCAGGGCGCGCAGCGCCCCGGGGCGCAGCCGCGGGCCGCCGCCGGCCCCGCCCGCTGGCTGGTCGGCGTTGGCCGCGGATCGCGTGGTCGCCACGGCCGCCTCGGGCTCACCGATGTCGGGTGTGCCGGCGGCCGGCGGTACCGCTTCGGCGCCGGGTGCCTCGGCCAGGGTCTCGGTCGTGTCGGCCGGCTCGTCCATGGCCACCTCGGCAGCAGGCTGCGGCTCAGGCTCGGCGCGGTCGGGTTCGGAGACCAGCGTCCAGCGGTCCGGGGTGGCCTTGCCGGCCTCGGAGGTGCCGCGCTGCCTGGTGACCCGCCCCTGGGCCTCGAGGCTGGCGAGGGTCTTGCCGGCGGTGGAGCGACCGATGCCGGCAGCCTCGGCGAGCTCGGCAGCGGTCACGTCGGAGTGCTGGCGCAAGGAGTCCAGGATCGCCTCGATGCTCGGCGGTTTGGCCCGGGTGGTGCCGGTGGTGGCCATGTGCAACTCCTTCTGTGCGGGTGGTCCGGCGTACAAGGACCTACCTCGACCACCGCCAGAACCTCAAGGCTTGATTTGCCCTGTGACCTGGGCGTTTACGCTGACCCGTGGGTCTTCGGCAGGCACCTCGGCGCTGTGCTGCCGTGGCGGGCATCCGCAGCGGCCCATGGGCGCGCTGCGGACGGCCGCTTGAACCGGCTATTGGGGTCAAGCATGCGCGGGCCGACATGGCCGACCTCTGGAGCGAACGCGGCCACCGGCGCTTGCCATAGTGGCAAGGGGCGGTCAGGCGGTCGTGCCGCAGATCCCCCGGACTCCAGACACGGCAGGCCGGCGGGCTGACCCACGACCCACCTGGTCGAGGAGCAGGAGCACCCGCATCACCCCTCCATCGCTTCCTACCTCGCCTCGACCTGGTGTTGGCGATTACTGGCAGCAGCGGTCGGGTCTACGACCGACCCGATTGACAGACCAGCTCGAACTCGCGAGGATCGGGCGTCCTTCGCCAAGCGGTCGAGGGTAACTGGGGGGCGACAGGTGTTCATCCGGTCATCGGCGGTCGACAGGCTCCAAGGTCTCAGGCCACCGGTGACGGACACGGATGCGGACAGATCCGGACGCGTAGACGCTTGTGAGGCCGCCGACCCAGTCCTGGCTAGCCGCAGCGCAGACAATGTGACAGGCCCCTCAGGTACCGTCACCGGTCTCCGATACCTTGAAGTGACGCGTCTGCTTGCGTCGGGCTGCACAAGGAGGGCATAGGGCGGACCATCTCAAGGCACTTGTCGCGGCGGTCCGGGCCAACGGGCCGCTTCGTCGTGCGGACATTGCGAAGATCCCCCAACTGCACGGTGCTCGACCCAACCAGCTCGAACGCCTCATCCGGGTCGCAGTTGACGCTGGGACGCTCATCAGCAAGGGGGACCAGCTCACGGCTGTTACAGCCGACGAAGGCGAGGACGACGAATGCCGAGGGCGAGTGCCGCGAGAGCGGGCGCTGCGCGTGGTCGCCATCGACTTCGAGAGCGTCGTGCGCACCACCGCCGAGCATCCGTACGTCGAGCGGCGCGCCTTCCAGGTCGGCGCACTGCGCTTCGGGCGGGACCGGGCGTGGGTGCATCAGCGGCGGTCCACGAGCCGGTTCTGCCAGCTTCCTGAAACCGCCGCCGGGCCCGCCTGGCAGATCACCAACCCGGCGGTCGCCGCACGCCACGCCGCCGAGGCCGTCCCCGCAGCCGTGTGGCTGGCCGAGCTGGACGCTGTGCTGGATGGCGCCGACATGGTGGTCGCCTACAACGGCCTTGAGCTTGACTTTCCCCTCCTCGACGAGGAACGCACCCGTGCTGGGCTCCCGCCCTTGTCGGGCGTCGACCTAGTCGATGGGCTTCTTCTCGCCCTGTCGGTATGGCCGAACCCGCCGAACAACCATCGCCTCGCGCATCTCGCCGCCCGGCTGCACATCGACGTCGAACGCTATACGTGGCACGAGGCGTTGTCCGACTGCCGCCTGCTCGCCACCCTCGTGTGGGCCGCTGCTCGTACCGTGCGGCACGATTGGACGCCCGAGCTCGTCGACCTTGCCCTCACCGCCTGTGACGACAGCACGACCTGGAGCCTCCTCGCCGACCTCGCCCGCCTGCGGCCCAGCGGCCGCCGGCCCGGCGACGGCGAGGTCGCCGCCATCCTCGGCGACGAACTCGACACCGACATCACGCCCCGCCGGGTCCCACCTGGGATGCCCGTGCCGCCGCCTGCACTTGTCGCCGTCGCTGCGGCTGTTGTCAGCGCGGACGGCCGGGTCGATCCCCATCTGCTCGCCGAAGCTGTACGCGACGCATCCCTCGTCCGACGCCCCGCTCAAGGGCAGATGGCCGACCTGGTCGCGGCCTGGGTTGCGGCAGGCCACGGCGGGCTCATCGAGGCGCCCACCGGGACCGGCAAGAGCCTCGTGCTACTCGCCGCCGCCCTCGACTGGGTTCGCGGCGCCCCCGAGCGGCGGGCTGTCATCGCCACGCACACCAAGCAGCTGCAGGCACAGCTCGCCGCTGACGTGCAGCGCCTCGTCGACGCCGGCATCGGCGCACTTGGCGGCGGCGCGACCGACCTCGTCAAGGGGGCCTCCAACCGGCTGTCGGTGCGGGGCCTCACCCTCGCTCTCACCGATGCCTGCCATCCCGGTCGGCGCCGTGGGCAGCTCGCTGATCCAGGCAAGCGAGAGCTGCTTGTCTATCTCGCCGTGCGGTTTGCGACCGCCGGGCGGCTGTCCGAGCGGTGGCTGGCCCGCAGCGTCGACCGGGTCGACATCCCAACCGTGTTCGACCGCACCAGCCGCAACCTGCTCTCCGCGTGGTTAGCGTCACTGTCCCAGCACGACCAGGGCGAGTATCGCGCCGACGCGGACGTACCCCTCACTCTGCATACCGATCGCATCGCCGAGGCGCTTGAGGCGTCTCGGATCGTGATCGCCAACCACGCTCTACTCCTCGCCCACCGCGACGAACTCGGCGCTCTCGGCGACGGTCTCATCGTCCTCGTCGATGAGGCCCATGAACTCGAAGGCGCGACCACCGATGCCCTGTCCGCGTCGTTCGACTACCAGGCACTTGAGCGGATCCCCAACGAGGTCGCCCGCTTCACCGACGAGGCCGGCCCTCATGACGCGCTCCGTCGCGCCGTCGATGCTGCCGGGCAGCTGCGCCGGTTCCTCGCCTCCGAGGTGCTGCCTTCCGCGGCGCTGCGCGTCCTCGACCAGCTGTCTGAGGCGGACGCCGAGCCCGGTCGGCGCGCAGCGACGATCGCGAGCCCGTATGCGGGCCTACGGGGCAGTGCACCCATCGACGGGCTACGCCATAGCCTCGCCCGGGCGCGCAACTACCTCGACTTCCTGCGCCGCATGCTCGCCTGGTGGGCCGCCGACCAGGATGGCCTCGACGCCTCCGACCGGTGGGCCGCCGAGCGATTCCGGGCCGCGTCCTCGACCGTGGTCGCCCAGCAGACGGCGATCGACGCCGTGCTCGTCGACCTCGATCTGCTGCTCGGCCCACTTCGGCGCAGGGCGGTGCGTACCACGGACTCTGGCGAGGACCCCGAGCCCGCCTCCGGCGACCGCGGCCACGACGCCGCGCTCGCCGCCGCACTGGATCTCAACCCGGACGATCTGCCCAGGCACGCTCCTGCCCCACCGGAAGCCGGTCCCGCAGCCACGGACGGCGAAGTCGTGGACCTTGTCGCGCTCGAGGCCGAAGCCGACCCGCTGGGTGACGACGGAGGCGAGTTCGACAGTGACGACAATGCGGTCGCCCCCGGTGACGACGACTCTGTACCCGACGACGGTGACGGGGACGACGGAACTCCCCCGCCGCCGGTGGTGAATCGCACTGTATGGATCGCCGAGGCCGATAGCCCCGACCTGGCCCGCAGCCCGCGGCGGCTTCGGTTCTCGCTCACCACCTCTCCCATCGCCCTTGGCGCCGACCCTACTTGGCGGGGATTTCTTGCCGACACGCCACGCCTCGTGCTCACCTCCGGCACCCTCCGGGTGGCGGATGCCTGGGACTTCATCCGCACCCGGCTCGGGCTGGACGCGGCCCTACCGGCCGCGGTGCTCGAAACTCCCTTCGACCATGCTACCCAAGCCCGTCTGTTCTGCCTCGCCGACTTCCCGTCGTGGGCTGAGCACCCGGTTCGCGCCATCCGCACCATCGCTCACCAGCTCGGCGGCTGGATGCGCCTAGCCGGCCGCCCCCACCCCGATGGCGGCGTCGCCGGCGGCGCCATGGTGCTCACGACCTCCCGGGCGGCGGCCGCCGCCGTCGCGGAGGCCGCCGCGCCTGCGCTTGCCGTCGACGGCGTCCCACTCGCCACCACCGAGACGCTCGGTAACGCCCGCGCCGTCGACCGGTTCGCCACCGCCGGCGGCGTCCTCGTCGGTACCCGCGGCCTGTGGCAGGGCGTCGACATCGACGACCCGCAGCGGCTTCGCATGGTGTGGATCAACAAGCTGCCGTTCGTGCCGTTCGCCGACCCGGTCGTCGCCGCCCGTCGCGCCGCCGCGCTCGACATTGCCGTCCGCGCTGGCGCCAGCGACCCCGAACGCGCCGCCGACGAGGCCTACTATCTGCCGCTTGCCGCCCTCACGCTGCGCCAGGCCGTCGGCCGGCTGATCCGCTCCACCAATCACCGCGGCGTCATCCTCATCAGCGACGCCAAGCTTGCCGGCGCAGATGCCCGTCGGCGGATGTACCGACGCATGTTTCTCGGCAGCCTCGATGCCGGGCTGCGCCAGGACGTCGGCGGTGACATCGGCGCGGGCAACGTCGTCACGATGGCCGACGCCTGGGCCGAGACGATTGAGTTCGCCGCCAGCGAGGGCTTCGTCGATCCCGAGGCCGCCGCGGCTCTCGACCCCAGGGCGCTCGCGGCCTTCGTCGACCTGCCGGAGATGATCGCCATTCGCGCCCAGGTCATCGACGACGCCGGAGCGGCAGTTGCCCGCGCCGACGACCCCGTGGCGTTCGCCGAGGACATCGTCGCCCGCTGTGAGGCGATCGCCCGCGTCCTCGGCGGGCCGCGTGTGACGCTGCGGCCCGAGCAGCGCGACGCCATAGCGGCGGTCGCCCGCGGCGATGACCTCATGGCGTTGCTGCCGACCGGATTCGGCAAGAGCTACTGCTACCAGCTGCCCGCGCTCGTCCTGCCTGGCGTCACCATCATCGTCTCCCCGCTCGTGTCGCTCATGGTCGACCAGGCGATGGGCCTCGGCGCCACCATCGGCGGAATGGTCCGAGCTCTCACGGGACCGATGCGCGAGTCCAACAGCCGGCTGGGAAAGACCCAGGTCGCCGAGACGCTGCGCGGCGAAGCCGACCACGGAGTCCGGCTCATCTACCTGTCCCCCGAGCGCCTCGCCGACGCTCGCTTCCGCGACCTCGTCGCAAGCGGCGTCGAACAGGGCATCGTGCGCCGCATCGCTATCGACGAGGCCCACACCCTGGTCGACTGGGGCGACGACTTCCGGCCCTCGTTCCGACGCCTCGACCGCTGGCTCGCCGAGCTGCGCATCCGCCACCCCAAGCTGCAGGTTTCGGCATTCACCGCCACCGCCAACCGGACGGTGCGCGAAGGGATCCGCACCCGCGTGTTTGGTCTGCCCGCCGCCGAGCCGCCCGGCGGGGACGGATCCGGATTTGTCACGGTGGCCGCTAACCCGCTGCGTGCCGATTTGGCCGTGTGGCGACGCCGGCTCGCCCCAGGCGGTCCCAACGCCGTCGCCGGGCTGGTCGAGGCCGTCGTCGGCGCCCTCGAGCAGCACGCGATCTTCTACTGCACCACGGTCCGCGAGGTGGAGCGGGTGTACGCGTCGCTGCGGGACTACCTCGGCGAGGAGCACGCCGACCGGGTACTGCGGTACCACGGTCGACTCTCGCAGGCCGAGAAGGCTGCAGTCGCCGTCACGTTCAGAACCGCGGCGCGCGCCGGCGACGACGACTTCCGCCCGATGATCGTCGTCGCCACCTCTGCGTTCGGCCTCGGCGTCGACCGTGATGACATCCGCTGCGTGTTCTGCGTGTCGCCACCCACAGATCTTGCGGCCCTTTACCAGCAGCTGGGCCGGGCCGGTAGGGACAGCGCGCGCCTCATTGGCGGCATCGACGACGTGCCGCTCAACGCGGCGATGGCCCTGGTGACCCAGCGGTCGTGGCGGACCGTGACATGGATGGCCAGCCAGGATCTCGGCATCAACACGCTGCGCCGCCTCGGCGACCGGCTGCTCGCTGCTGCGCCCATCGGTGGCCTCGCTGCGCTCGACGTCGACCGCGTCGCCCAGGATCAGATCCTTGAGGACGTTGCCGCCGGCCGGCTTGGCGAGCGAGCCGCGTTCTCGGCTCGAATCCTCGACGGCTATCGCTCCGGGGTGGTGCGGGCACTGGCCGCGCTGAATACGGTCGGTGGCGTCGAGGATCTCGGTGACATCCCCGACCGGGTCCGGGTCGCCGCCGGCGAGGTCGCCTGCGACGACGAGCTGTGGCAGCCGATCATCGACGCGCTCGTCGCGATGCCCGACGCCGCCACTGGCGGCGTCGAACTCGTCGCCGCGCATGCCCGGCTCGCCGCCACCGCCGACGGTGACGGCGACGCATGCCCCGACGTCACGGATCTGTGGATCGGGCTGGCCGCCGCTCACGATCGAGGCTGGACCGACGTGTCTCAACTGGTAGCCCGCTCGCGCCTGGTAGTGTTCCGCGTCCTGGCCGCCGCCCGGCCCGGCGGCTTCGACGGCGAGATCACCAACCGACGTACCCGCGTCGCGGCCGAGCTTGCGGAGCTGCGCGGCTGGTTCGAGGACTCCCGCTGCGCGCACGAAGGCTTCGCCGCCCACTTCGGCGTCCCCGCCCTGCCCGACGGAGCGTGCGGCACCGCGGCGGTGCGCTGCTCGGCGCATTGGAACAACGCCGCCACGCTTGCTGCCGACCCGACACCACAGCCGGCGCTGCACCGAGCGTTCTTCACGCTCCGCCCTCAGCCGGTTGCTGCCACCGCAGCGGGCCGCGCCAACTTCGAACGCCGCCTGCGCCGCCACATCGCCGACTTGCTCTGGCAGGAGTACCGGGGCCTGACCGCGCCGATGCTCCGCCGCGTCCTGCACGGCGAGGACTCCTGGTTCTCGCCACGGCTCGGGCGTCGCCGGCGCCTGTGGCCCAGCCTGCTCTACCACCGCTCCCGCGGTGCAATGATCGGCGTGCGTCTCGCCGCGGTCGAAGTCGCCCTCGCCACGCTCGTCTCCAGCGGCGACATCGTTCACGTCGGCGACGGACGGTGGCGCTGGGCGGCGCACGTCGCCGCCGACGAGGCCCGCGCCGCCCGCGCCACGGCGCGGGCGGCCACCACAGCCGGAGCGGCGGGGTCGTGAGCGACCCGACTGTCATGTTCCCGTTGGTCCGCCTCCTGGCGGCGGCGGACGATGATCTCGTCGAGGCGGCCGTCGCCCGGCTGCGCACAACCGGCCGCCCCGTGTCGCTGCCCGGACTGTGCAACGCCGCCTGGCTCGGCTACCGGCCCGACCGAAGCTACGACGGGCCGGCCGCCGGAGCCCTCCTCGACGAGATCGTGCCCGTGGCTCACGGCTACCCGTCCGGCCGCGGCCCCCTCGGCCCGCAACCGGCGGTCCCCGTCGGCGCCATCGTCTCCCTGGACCTCGGCTCCGACATTGCCTACGGCGAGGTTGTCTGGAAGGAGGGCGCCCATCCTGAACTCGACGCCGCATGGGTACCCGGCTGGCTCGCGGGCGCGCCCGCCCTCCCACCAGATGGGACAGCACCCCCGCCGGACTACGCGCCGCAGCCCGGCGTGCGAGTGCTCACCGAGCGGCTCGTCGTCGACTTCGGCTGCTTCGGCGATGACCTCGCGCCTAGCGCCGTGAAGCTCGCACGGCTGCGCAGTCGGAGTCTCAGGGTGGACCGCTACGGCCACCTCATCGTCGACGCCGCCTACGACGACGGCGCCGACGAAGCCGACGACGTCGCCTTCTGGGCGGCGTGGGCCGCGGTGCACCATCCCGGTGCGCTCGCTGCCGCGGGACTGCGCGCCGACGCGTCGGTCCTGGAGGCTGCTGCCGGCAACCTTGCCGACGCGCTCGCCACCCGGCCCGATGTGCGCAGCTTCGGTATCCATTACCTGCACGTCGAGGCCTATGACGCGCTGGTGGCCGCCGACGGCGCCGGCGGCCGCCTCCAACGGGTCGTGCGGGGCCTGGCCTACCTGCCCGCCAGGGCCCGCACCGGCTGGACGGCCATGTCGGCCCGGGTCGTCGACGCGCTCGGTCACGACGCTGTCGCCGGGCGTGCCTGGCCGAGCATGGTTGTGACGGCATCGCTGCTCGCCCTGGACACCCTCGCGGAGGAGGCGCCCGCCGGAGACTGGAACGGCGTCCACGTGCGCCTCGACGACGCCTGGCAGGGCGGCGGGCTATGGCGCACCGAGCTGCTCGACGGCGCTGCTCCCGTCGCCGCCGACCCGGCCGTCGCGCTCGGTCTCGGTTGGGTGGAGCACACCGGTGGTGACGTCGTACGGGCCGAGGAGCCCGGACCCGACGACCGGCTCGACGCCCCCGACTGGTATGACGGCACCGACGAGGACGAGCGCGATGGCGACTGGGCGCTGACCGGGTCAGAGGTGGCCTGGCTGGTGCACCTGACCGCTCACGACATCGATACCGACCGGCTGCGTCTGCCAGCACGCGTGTCGCAGCTCGTGCGAGCAACGCTGGTCGCCGCAGGCCAGGATCGGCTCATCGTGTCCATTCAGCACGACGGCCAGGGCGAGCAGCGGGACTTCGTCGGCCTCGGCGACGACGCCCACCTCAACGTCGAATGGCCTCTCGGGCTCCTGCCCGGAACCACGATCCGGGCCTCCTGGGCGGTCCGCTCCACCGTCGTCGTCGTCGCCACCCGCCGCCTCCCGATCCCCGAGCAGCTCGCCGGGCTCACCTACACCCACGAGTACAACCTGCGGGTCGCCCTCGCCGCCGCCGGCGCCGTTGACACCGCCCAACCGGTCACGCTGCGCCAGCTGGTCCGTGCTGCCGTGCGCCGCCACGGGGATGTCGCCGAAGACGGGACCCGCTGCCTTGCCCTCGACGTGATCGTCGCCCGCTGCTTCGGGCCACGCGGCGAGGTCGCACCCGGCTACCCAGCGGCGGTGATGCGCCGCGCAGTGGCCGCCGCCGCCGACGGCCTCGTCGCCGCTGGCGTCGCCCGTCTTGTCGGTGACTACCTCGTCATCGAGGACCGCACCAGCGCTGCCGGCCGGCGCGCAGACGAAGAGCTGCTCGCCCGCTATCTCGAGGAGACCCAGCGGCGACTGCGCCAGCACGCTGCCCGCCACTGGGTAGCGCCCAGCGTGGTCAACCTGCCGCCAACCTGGCGGCGCTCCCAGGAGAAGTCCGAGGGGTGGTCGGAGGTGGCCGGCACCGACGGGCTGCCCGGCGACGACCTCGCCCCGAACCAGACCTGGCGCAAGGGGCATCCGCGTGGGCGCACGATGCCGGGCGAGGTCACGGCCGCGCTCGAACGGGCCAAGCGGTCCTTCGCGCAGCTGCCGGACGCCCCGGAGGCTGCCGCCGACCTCGACGACGTGGCGGCCGACCCCTTCGCCAACGACGACAACTCGCCCGCCCTGGGCACCGCCGGAACGGCCGGTGGCCGAGAGGAGCCAGCCGATGCCTGACAACCGTAGCTCCGGAATCCTCGCCGAACTCGACAACGCCAACGCGCTCGCCCGCTCCTGGCAGCACGTCGAACGCGAGGAGCTTGCCGCGCTGCTTCGGTCCATGCCATCCAAGCCACGCAACCGGTTGCTGTCGGCCAACCGAACGCCGTCGTCGAAGGTGTCAGGGACCACCGCGCGACTGCTCGTCACCAACGTCGCCCGCCGCGGCCCCCGTGAGCGCCTGCGGGTCGCGAGCGTCATTACCGACCCTCTTGTCCTCGACGCCGGGGACGCCGTCGAGGACGCGGCCCATCACGGCGATGCGGCGATGGCGTCGCTCGTCAAGTTCGTCACCGAGCAGGCCGCTGACTACGGGTCGACGGTCGTTGTGCTCGCCGCGGTCGTGGGTACCTACTCCGAACCGGAGCGGCTCGTGCCATTCTTCGTCGCCTGTGGACGGGCTGGGCTGTTGCCTGCCGAGCTTGAGACGGTCAGCGACGCGCTCATGCCGACCGCGGAGGAAATGCTCGCCGCGGCGGGCACCGAAGTCGCCGACGCCGACAGGACACTCACCGCACGCTGGCAGGCCGCTATCGCCGCCGCGGGGCGGGTACGGGCCGTCGTCGGCGACGGGACAGTGCCCAACGCCGACGACCTTGCCACGATTGACGCCTATGCGCGGGTGCTGTTGGTCGAGGCGGAGCGCCTCGGGGTCGCTTGCACCGTGGAGGCGATCGAGGCCGCCCTCGCCGCGGGCGACCGCGTCACCGCCCTACGTGGTCTAGCCGGTCCTGACGCGCTGGGTGACGATATCGCCCAGCTACGCGCGGCCACCGACCGGATAAGCGCCGACACCGCGCTCGCCGACCGCCTCGCCTGCTTTGCTCGCCTCGTCGCCGAGTCGGACCCAATGGCCCGCTTCGCCCTTGCGGGCGAACTGCGTCAGCTCCCACCGCCGCCCTCCGCCAGCCTCGTCGACGCCGCTCTCGCCGGGCTGCTCACCCTCGAGGCGCCCTCTGACGACGCTGGCCATACCAGTGCAGGGAGCGAATCCGTCGACGGCGCTGAGCACGGCCAGATCCGCAATGTCTCCGTCGAGGACGCCGCTGATGGAAAGGAGTACCAGGCGTCCGATGAGCTCGGCCCATCCGTGGCGGATGGTGGCACCATCGCGACCGCCGACACCGCTCCTCTCGAGACGGTCGACGGCTCGGAGGCCGTCGACCGTTCGGCTATCGGCAGCGACACCGACGTAGCGACGAGCGCCGGCCCCGTCGCCGGGGATGGGGCGGCCAGGCTCGACGGGGGCAACGCGGCCCAGTCATCCCCGCGCGAACCGTGGCTCGCTGCCACGCCCGAGCGGACCGCACCCGAACTCGCCGCCGCCGGTGCAGACGAGATCCCTACTACCAGGGGGGCCGCGTCTGCTCAGAAGGCTCCGACCGCCGAGGAAGCTGCGCCGGCTGAGAGTCAACCGTCTGACGACGACATCGCCGCCACCCTCTTTGAGGTGGTCGCCGCCAGCCGCTTCGGCCTCGCCCACCATCTAGCCGCCGTCATCGGTCAGGCCTACCGGGCCGCGATCCTCGCCGAAGCCGCCTTGGCCCACGTCGTGCGCAGTACCTCATCACCCGCGGCCGCCGAGATGGTGATCCGCTCGGCGAGCACACCATTGAACTCTGTCGACATCGGCAGTGTCGTGCTGCGCGCCGCGTCCACAATCCGTGTTGCCCTGCTCGACCCAGCCTCCGGCGCGCCCGCCCTGCTGCGCCAGCTCATCGCCCCCCTCGATGCCCTCCCGCGCCTCCGCGAGCTCGCCGTCGCCGTCAGGACCGCCACCGAGCAGAACCTCGCTGTGCCCGCCATAGGCCTCACCTTTAACGCCGCACAGGCCATCGAGCAAGCCCAGGCCATCGCTTCGTGGGCGGAAGACACCCGCAGCCGGCCGCCTCGCCACAACCGGCTCTTCCGCGGCGTCGAGATCTGGAAGGACTGGACCGCACCAACCGGACCGCTCGGGAGGATCCTCGCCGCCGTTGCCTCCAACGACCCTGCCCGAGTGGACGAGGTGCGGAACCTCTGCGCCCCGCTCGCCCGGCGGCAGGAACGCGAACGCAGGATCGATGTCGCCGACCGTGACCTGCGTCGAGGCCGGGCAGGCACAGCCCAGCGCATCACCGGACCGGCTCGCGAGCAGCTGATCCGCAACGTCACCGAAATTGTCGAGCAGGCGATTGCCTGGTGCGACAGCCACGACGGCGCCGCCGGCGACGGCTGGTCCAGCAACCTGCGCGCCGACCTGGCAACGACCGCAGCGCGCCTACGGGGCCCTGTGGTCGATGAGCTCGGCCGCCTCGTCGACGACGACTGGGTTACGGCCGCCGCCCGCGCCGCGGCCGACAGCATCTCCGCCTCGCTTGGCCTGCTAGGGAATGAACCGCTGCCACGCAGTGAGCTTGACCCGGTCGCCGCGCTTAACCGAGGGCTTGCCCTCGTCGATGGCCTACCGCTTGACGCCGACCTGCAGCCTCTGGCTACGCCGACCGCCGGCCAGCTCACGGCCGCCGCGCGCCGCTCGCGGCGTGAAGCGTTCGAGATCCGCGTGGCCGCCTTGGACTTCATCGCCGCCGAGGCAATCGTCGACCTGGACGTCGGCCCGGATGTCGGCTTCGACGAAGGCGAGGCCCGCCGACGGCTGGCTCTTGTTGAACGTGAAGCCCGTGCGCGCATTATCGAGCGCTGGCGGGCCCTGGACCGACGCTTCGCCGCCGCCCGAGCGCGGGGCCGCGTCGGCGAAGACGACGCCGCGCGCCTTTACGGCGAGCTGCTCCAGGCCCAGCCTGACTCGACCGACGCCGGCGCTCGGCGCGACCTTGGTGTCGTCGCCAGGGAGCTCACTGCGGTCGACGCTGGCATCGGGGAGGCCGTCGCTCGCCGCCGTGAGGTCTTGCAGGCTGACGTGTCCGCCGCCATCACCGAAGGGGCGGTGTCCGACGCGTGGGCAGTGAAGCTCCGCGACCTGCTCGAGCGCGAGGAGCTCGGCGCCGCCGAGGAGTACCTGCACCGCGCCCTCGCCGGAGGGGAACCACCCAACGATGCCGGAAAGCTCGTTGACCATCGTCTCGACCTGAGCGACATCGTCGCCGGCTGGCCCGATGGCGCCGACCCGGCCGTCGTTGAGGCGACCGCCAGCGGCGTCGCCTGCGGTCCCGTCGACTTCGCGGGCGTCACCGAGATCGCGCGGTCCGCGGTCGCCGACGCGCTTGACTCGTGGTTCACGCTGTCCCGCGGCCCCCGCCCGGAGGACCTCGACGGAACGCTTCGTCCCGTGCTGCGGCTGCTCGGCCTAATCCCCACGACGCTCAGCCGCTCGACGGAGCTGCGCGCTGCATCCACGCGGGGCCGGTGGTTCGTCGACGTCCACGGCGACAAGTCCGGCTATGCGTTCGTACCCGACTATGGCAGTCGTTCGCAGAGCCGACGGCGGTTCATGCTCTGCTGGGAAGACCTGCCGGTCACTCAGTTGTGGGACCTCGCCGCTGCCAACGCCCCAGCCGACCAACCCGTCCATGTGCTGTGGATGGGAATGCTGTCCGAGCAGGCCCGGGTCGAGCTGGCTCGCGAGGCGCGACGGCGCCGCTCTGGGGATGTGGTTGTCATCGACGACGCCGTGATCATCCGCTGCGCTGCCGTGGGACGCCAGGCCTGGGACGTCACAATGCGGCTGGTGCTGCCCTACGCGGCGCCCAACCCGTACGACCCGGACCTGCTGGTGAACACTCCCGAGGAGATGTTCTATGGCCGGCGCGCTGAGCAGCAGAGGATCGCCCAGCCGGCGGGCACGTCGTTCATCTCGGGCGGTCGCCGCCAGGGCAAGTCAGCGCTGCTGCGCTCGGTGCAGCAGTCCCTCGACGGCACTGATGTGGTCGCCCTGCTCATCGTCATCCAGCACGTCGCCGCCGTGCCGCCGAACGACCCGGCCGAACTGTGGCCGCTTCTCGCCTCTCGTCTCATCGAAGCAGACGTCCTCCCCTCAGACGCGAAGGGCTCCGGCGAGGCTGTGTCGGCCGGGATCCGAGCCTGGCTGGCCGCTAACCCCGAACGGCGGCTACTCCTGCTGCTCGACGAATGCGACTTCTTCCTGCGGGCCGACGCCGGGTCGAGGTTTCGCAACGTGGTGCTGCTGCGCGACCTCATGGGCGATGCCGGCGGCCGGTTCAAGGTCGTGTTCTCCGGCCTCCAGCAAGTTGCCCGGTATCGCAAACTGCCGAACCAGCCGCTGTCACACCTGCCCCAGCCGCTGGTCATCGGTCCACTCGACCCGTCGGCCGCCTCAGACCTCGTGCGGCGGCCGCTGCACGCGATGGGGTGGCAGGTTACTGACGCGCAGATCGATAGGATTGTTACGTTTTGTGCATGCAACCCGAGCGTGCTGCAGCTTGCCTGCGGCCAGCTCGTCGATCGGCTGCGGTCGTTGCCGACCGAGGCGATGGCGCCGTGGAGTGTCCCCGATGAAGCCCTCAATGAGCTGCTCCGTTCCTCTGAACTTGAGCGAGGGGTACGCGATCGCCTGTTCCTCACCCTCGAGCTCGACCACCGCTACAAGTTGCTTGCCTATCTGCTGGCCTTCCGCGCCGTCACCGAAGGACTGGGCGCTTCGGTGTCGCCGGCCGAGCTGCGCCGCCAGGCTGTCGAGTACTGGCCGGAGGGGTTCGCTGGTCAGAATCCCGACGACATCCGCGCCCTTTGCGACGAGCTTGTGGGCCTCGGCGTGTTCGCTGGTGACGCCGAGGCCGGCTACCGGATGCTGTCTCCCGCCACGGTGCGGCTATTCGGATCGTCCGAGGACATTGACGACGAGCTGCTGTCCGCCTCGGAGATGTATGAGCCGGACGCGACCGCAGGCGCGGCTGGGTCTCGAATGGGCCTGGGAGAAGGGCGGTTCTCACCGCTGACCGCTGCGCAGCTGGCTGACGTCGTCGGCGCGGGTCGCACCCAGCTGCGGGTTGTGGTTGGCTCGCGGGCGCTTCGCATGGAGTCGGTCCCCGAGGCGCTGGCCGCCGCGGCCCGCAACTTGCCGGGCGCGTCGACGCGCGAGGTCACCTCGCTGCGGCAGTGGCGTGACGGGATGGTCGCGCCAAGGGAGGGACACCTCGTTGTCGTCGCCGACATGACCGTGGGGCGCAGTACTGAGTCGTGGGAGCAGTCGATCGACGCGGCGCGCCGCCGCGGCAGCGCCCGCACGGTGCGCGGGACGCGAGCTGCCGTGCTCGTCGCTGGGCCGTCAGAGCGGTGGCTGTTGTCGAGATTGGTCGCCGCAGGCGACCGACGCGGCGACCTGGCGGACGTCACCGTCGGGCTGCGCCGTATCGATCTGGCGTCGCTGCGTGCCTGGGACCGCATTGAAGAATTGGATCTGGCCCACCCGGCCCGCCAGCACCGGCTGCTGGAGGTCACTGGTGGCTGGCCGATGCTCGTCGAGCGGATTGTCGCCCGGATGCGCCAGCGGCCCTTCGACGAGGCCCTCGATGAGCTCGCCGCCTACCTGACAACCGCGGTCGGGTCACGCGAGCTGGTCGCCGCTGTCGGCCTCGACCCCGACGACCCGGACCAGCCGGGCGACGCCGGCCTCGTCGCTGCCTTCGCTCGCCTAGCCGAGATGGGAGGGCGTGAACCAGCTGGCGACCTCAGCGACCTGCTCGCCCTCGATGACGGACTCGGCGTGGATGACCCGGCGGAGGCTGTCGCTATCCTCTGGCTGCTTGGCGCGCTTGACGAGGACGAGGATGGGCGGCTCGGTGTGGAGGCGACCCTCGCCGGCTGTGTGACCCGGGTCGCGCCCGCCTTGACCCCCTAGCTCAACGCGGCCCCGCATCGGCGACGTATGCTGGTGTAAAGGGAGCCAGCACCGTCTACGGTTTACCGGCAACGGTGGCCGTTGACAGCCGTTGCCCGGCCGGGCCGCCCTGCCGTTCAGAGCCAGGCGGCAGCGCCCTGGCTGATGCCCATGCTGGGCGAAGCAAAAATGCGGTCGCGTACTGGTTACCGACGCCCGCGTCCTCGTGCCGCTGGGTGGTGGGGACCCGGTTCCAGCGGTGCCCGAGCAGCAGTGCCAGGCCCGGCTGGGCAGGCCAGAAACAAGGTGCAGGCGCGGGGTGGGTGGCGGCTGCCAGCCGGCGGGACCTCGTTGCGGATGGTGGAACTTCTCAGATCGCTTCTCACCTTGCCTCAAACGTCTGGGCTTCGGTGGGACGCGACATCAGTTGCGACTAATACGCCGCGATCCCACGAGCGCGACACGTGTTCATCGCCAACATGTCCAGGTGGCGTCCAGAAACGTAGGCGGTCTCCATGGGTGAATGCATCACCTCCGATCGATCTGGTGACTGGAGGTGGTTATGCGCTCGTAGGGCCTGTCGGCGGTCGAGCAGGACGAGGTGTGGCAGCGGTGGCGGCGGGGTGCGCCGCTGCGGCTGATCGCTCGGCGACTTGCAAACGGGGCCCGTCGGTGCGCGCATTTGTGTTGCAGACCGGCGGGGTGCAGTTCCCGCCGCCGCGTCGGGCAGCCGGGGCCTTGATGTTGGCTGAGCGAGAAGCAATTTCCCGCGGTCTGGCGGCGGGCGACTCCTGTCGCGTGATCGCGCAGCGACTGGGACGGGCGCCGTCAACGGTGTCGCGGGAGGTGGCCCGCAATGGCGGCCGCCGCTGCTACGGGGCGCAGACCGCTGATGCTGCAGCCGACCGGCGGGCGCGGCGGCCCAAGCCGGCCAAGCTGGTGCTCCAGCCGCGGTTGCGTGCCGTTGTGGAGGACAAGCTGGCGTTGCGTTGGTCGCCGCAGCAGATCGCGAGCCGTAGCTCGGGGCCAGCAGGTAAAGACGCCCTCCGCCTGGGCCGGCGCCACTCAGGTGGCTCGCCACGAACTGGTCACCAGACCCGTCGCCAGGAAGAATCAGCCGACTGGGATGGCAACGAGCGGAAATGTGTCCGCCCGATCGAACCTGAAAGCGAGGGGCATGGAGCGGGAGACGGTCTTGGCGGCCCCGGTCTCGGTCGCGACCGGCACGGTGCCTGAGGGTTGGGTGGCGGACTTCCTCACCGGCAGGCATGTCCGCGACACCCCGGAGGAGTACGTCCGGCAGAACCTGGAGAAGGCGCTTGTCCGCCAGTACAAGTTCGAGGCCAGGGACTGCCTGCCGGAGTTCCCGATCAAGGTCGGGTCGGCGCGCAAGCGGGTGGACGTCGTCGCCTTCGCGCCCGGCGCTCCCCACCGCCAGGAGGATGCCTACATCCTGGTTGAGACCAAACGCGCCGGCACCTCGCCATCCAGCAAGACCGAGGGCGTCGATCAGCTCCGGTCCTACCTGGCCGCCTGCCTCAACGCCCGCTACGGGCTGTGGACCAACGGTGACGAGCAGTACTGCCTGGCCAAGCGGAGCGATCGCGGGACGCTGTCGTTCGAGGAGATCATCGACATCCCCGCCGCCGGACAGACCGAGGCCGAGGCGCAACGGCCCAAGCGCAAAGACCTCAAGCCCGCGACCGGCGACAACCTGTTGTTCGCCTTCCGCCGCTGCCACAACTACATCGCCGGCACCGAGGGCAAGCAGAAGGCCGAGGCGTTCTGGGAGCTGCTCAAGCTCATCTTCTGCAAGATCGAGGACGAACGCTCGCGGTCATTGGGCTTCTACGTCACCGCCACCGAGCGGGCCAACGCCACCGCCGCAGCCGCCGCCAAGGCACGCATCACCAAGCTGTTCGTCGACAAGGTCGTCGCCAAGTACCCCACGATCTTTGCCGCGTCGGACGCCACCATCGACCTCAAGCCCAACGTCGTCGCCTTCGTCATCAGTCAGCTCCAGGGCTACTCGCTGCTGGCCAGCCCGGTCGACGTCAAGGGGGTGGCCTACGAGGAGATCGTCGGCAGCAACCTGCGCGGCGACAGGGGCGAGTTCTTCACCCCCCGCAACGCCTGCCGCATGGCGGTCACGATGCTGAACCCGCGGCCCGGCCAGCGGCTGCTCGACCCCGCCTGCGGCACCGGCGGGTTCCTGATCACCGCGATGAACCATGCGCTCGCCCACATCGAGCGTGACGAGCGCGGCTCCTGGGCCGACCCGGCCAACGGCCGCGACGAGGAGCGCCTGGAGCTGTACCGCGCCCGCCAGGACTACCTGTCGCAGAGCGTGCGTGGCGCCGACCTCAACCCCGCCCTGGTGCGCGCGGCGAAGATGAACATGGTCATGAACAACGACGGCTCGGGCGGGCTGTGGCAGGCCAACTCGCTCGCCAACCCCCACACCTGGGAGCCCGCCGTCGCCGACCAACTCGTCCTGGGCAGCTTCGACTTGGCGGTGACCAACCCGCCGTTCGGCGCCAACATCGTCATCGACGACGAGAGCGTGCTCGAACAGTACGACCTCGCTGCCATGTGGGACCGTGGCCCCGAGGGCAGGTGGATCATGCGCCGGGACAAGAGCGGCGCCGCGGTGCTCCAGAAGTCCCAGCCGCCGGAGATCCTGTTCATCGAACGGTGCGTGCAGTTCCTGCGGCCAGGCACCGGGCGGATGGCCATGGTCATTCCCAACGGGATCCTCAACAACCCGGCGCTGGGCTACGTCCGCCACTGGCTGATGACCAACACCCAGGTGCTGGCCGTGGTCGACATGGCCCGCGAGCTGTTCCAGCCCAAGAACGACACCCAGACCTCGATGGTGCTGCTGCGGCGGCTGGCCGCCGAGCAGCGCGCGCTCGCCCAGGCTGGCACCCTCGAGTACCCGATCTTCATGGCCGCCACCAGCCGCATCGGGCACGACAAGCGCGGCAACACGATCTACCGGCGCACCGAGACCGGCGAGGACATCGTGGTCACCCGCGTGGAAACGGTCGCCGAGATTGATCGGGAAACCGGCGAGGAGGTGCTCCGGGAGGTGGAGGTCCGAGAGCGGCTGGTGGATGACGACCTGCCCGATGTTGCTACCGCCTACCTGCGCTGGCTGAGCGAGCAGCGATGACGCCATTCCTAATTGGCCAACAGTACGGCCCGCATCCATGAGTCTTCTGTCGACCGCAGGCCCTCCTGCGACGGTCGCCCTGCAAACCGTTCGCTCCCGGTCCGTGGTGGCCTACGAGCGCCTCGACGCGCACTTCTTCGTCTCGCCGGGTGTTGCCGCCGCCGAGCGGATCGCCCTCATCGAGGCGGCTGGCCTGCCGGTGCAGCGGCTCGCCGACTTCGCCTCCGTATGGGACCCGTCACGGTTCACCAGGGCGTGGGCGACCCCTTCTGAGGCCGCGGTGCCGTATCTGCGGCCCTATGACGTCTTCGACATCCTGCCGGCTGCTGCCGGCAGGCTCTCTGTTCAGCGCACCGAGGGTCTAGAGCGACTGCGCCTGCGGCCGGGCATGATCCTGCAGACCTGCTCGGGCCGGAACCTTGGCCCGTGCGCCTATGTCGATGAGCACCTGGCGCAGTTCGCCCTCAGCCACGACATGATCCGCGTCCAGGTCGACGACGAAGATCTGCGGTATTACCTGCTCACCTTCCTGCAGACCCCGACCGGGCAGGCGCTGTTGCGTCGTGGCAAGAGCGGCTCGGTGATCGACCACCTGACCGTCACCGACGTCGGCGCCGTCCCGGTGCCGCTGATCCACAAGCCAGAGCGCAGCCGCATCGCCGCGCTCGCTCGTGAGGGGACGGCGCGTGTGGCCGGCGCCCGTGGTGGCCTGGCCGAGGCGCTGCGCCAGGTCACCGCGACGCTGCCTGCGCCAACCGGCTGGACCATGGGGATCCGGAGCTGGACCGCGACCAGCAGGGAGGTGCACGACCGCCTGGATGTTGCGCATCACGACCCGGTGGTTGTCGCGGCGCGCGAGGCCGCTCGCAGCGCCGGTGGCATCCGCTGCGGGGACCTGGCAACAGCGCACCTTCCCGTGCGGTACAAGCGGGTGTACGTCCTAGGCGAGCACGGCCGCCCCATTCTGTCTGGTCGACAGCTGCTGCAGGTCCAACCGGTCAACCTGCGGCGGGCGTCGGATCGCAGCTTCAAGACCCCGGCCGACTACGAACTCGCGCCGGGCATGACCATCTTCGGTGCCGTCGGCCGAGCCGAGGGCAGGCAGGGAACACCGGCGCTGGTCACCGAGGACCGCGCCGGCTGGCTCGCAAGCAACGACGTGATGCGCCTGCGCCCCCGGGCGGGGGCCGATCCGGTCGCGCTGTGGCTGGCCGTGGCCACACCGCACGCCCAGGTGCAGATCAAGGCGTTGTCGTTCGGGTCGGTCGTGGATCACATGAACCCTTGGGACGTAGAAGCCATCTGGCTGCCTCCGCTTCCTGCGGGGGCCGTCGCCACTGCCGAGCAGGCCTGGGCCGAGTTGGTTCAGGCCCGCAAGCTCAACGGGGAGGCGACAGCGCTGCTGGAGGGCCTCTTGGGCCGCGCAGGTGACGGTGCCGAGGGATGATCTGGGTTGGAGGCGGAGTGGGTTCTTCCGGACGCCGATGCAGGTCGCCAGTTCGGGCAACTCATGTGGTGGTTGAGGTGTCCGAAGGATGGCCGAGGATCCCCTGTGCGATGCGCCTCCGCCGCGGGACGCACCGATCAAGCGGCTGAGGTGACCCGATGATCCGGCGGATGCTGTTGCCAGAGGCGAGAGCGGGGGAGGCGCGTTCTGCCTTCGCCCGTGGACCCAAGGAGCGCCCCCCTGCGGCTGGTGGTCGATCACGACCGGATCGCCTCGGGCGGCGTCGGAGCTGCTGGCCGGGTTCGTCGGTTACCGGAACGTCGAGCTGTGGAGCACCCGGGACGACGGATGGCCGCATCTGCGGGTCGACTGGACACCCCGAAGCGACGACCTGGTGCGGGTCCACTGGACCTCCAACACCCACAGGTCGCTGAGCGGGTGTGGTTCGCGTCCCAGTATCGGCGGGCCGCCCGCGAAGCCGTCCGCCACCGTCGCGCCGCCGAGGAGGACGCCGCCTACCGTGAGCTGGTTGTGGCAGCCGCCTGCTCCCAACGCCGCATCGACGCGCTGGTGACCGACAGCGCGTTCCTTCTCGGCAGGCCGTGGGGTGTTCGCGGTAACCCGATGCCGCCAGCGGCGGCGGTCACCTCGCTTGGCCTGTTCCTGCGGCTGCGCGGCGACTTCCACATCAGCGGCCACCTCAGGCTGGACCGTGGCATGTTCTATGGGCTTGCCGCCTGGGAGCTTGTCCCCGAGGCGTGGCGGTGCGTGAGCGCCTGCCGTGCCGCCGGGCAGGCGATCGGCCGCGACAGCTTCTGGGTCCTTGCCCGCGCGGTGGTCGAACGGATGGAGCGGGCCCTGCGGGCGCGGGATCGGCTGCACGAGCAGTTCCAGGTGCCACAGAACAGCGACACTGCTGATGAGGCGCTGTTCTATCTGGACATGCTGCTGGTCCAGCTCAGTGGCGCCTTCGACGCGCTCGCGCGGGTCGCCCATCTCGGCTTCGGTCTCCCGGGGACTCACCGCGCCGCCAGCTGGCGGCGCACCGCCTGGCTGGCCCGGCTCGGCCGCAGGCGCCGGCGCTTGCCGCGCTGATGGCCGAGCAGACCCCGGGGCGGGATGCGTTGGAACTCGTCGCGCTGCTGCGCAACAGCGTCCACGGTGAGCCATTCACCCCGGTCGCTCGCCAGCACGCCGGCCAGATCCAGAAGTTCATTCAGCTTCCCCAGGACGACATACCTCGGTTCCTGGCAGCCGTGGGCCGGCGGGGCGGAGAGGCGGCCTGGGGATACACCCGGTTGCCGGCACCTCCGGCACGATTCTGGTCGAGGCCGACACCTACGTGGAGGCGCTGCTGCCTGCCGTGGCGCGCAGCCTCAACGCGGTGATGAAGGCGACCGAGGTGGAGCGGTTCCCGGGCATCCACCCGGCTGGGTCACCCCACCCTGGCCCACCAGCGACGCCGAGGAACCCGAGATCCGAGCCGCAGTACGCCAGCTGGCGGGATTACCCGAGCCGGCGCAGCTCCCTGCCGGCTGACCTGTCGTCAAGGGGTGTGTGACTCTCGTCCGGCTTCGAGATATGCGGCCGCAGCCGCATCCAACGCTGTCATCCGCTTCTTGAGTTCAGCGAGTTCTGCCTCGGCCTCGTAAGTGAGTGGCCGAGGACCGAACCTCTCGACATGGTCGAGTACGAGTATCACATCGCTAACGAGCGCTTGGTCATCTTCACCTTTAGCCAGGATTCCCGCCTCGTGCTTTAGCCGGTTACGGTGGACGCGGAGAAGCGCGTCAGCACATCGACATCATCGAAGGTAAGCATCCGCTTCTCCCGAGCGGCCTTGACCAGCTGGGGCCATCTTGCTTTCGGGCCAGATGCGGTAGCCGTCTGTAGCACGGCCTCGGCAATGGGGTGCACCTCTTCGATGATCGTCTCCACTGGCAGCTCACCGACGATCCATCGTCCGACCAGCCAGTCGGCCTGAGCGAGCCGCTGCCTCGTCTCGTCGCTCAGATCCTTGAAGCGGGCGGCGAGAATCGGCCACCACCATCGGTTGACACCACCGTCATCGGCAATGACCGCTTCAGGCGTGTCATCCTGATCGCCGGATGTGCCGACGCAGTCAGCAAACCAGCGAGCGACGATGGAGTTCGCGAATCCGATGGCGACGTGGGCCGGAAGGTGTGGATACCCCTCCGCGACGGTCGGCAGGTCACGCTCCAACTGATGGGACCATGCCGCGATGCGGAAGCCGTGTCCGTCTACCTGCAGAGTCCACTTCGTTGTGTCGCCGTCAGGTTCGCTCGCGTACCCGAAATCGAGAACCGCAGCTTCGGCACGGCGCTGAGCTGCAGCCATGAGCAGTTCCATGAGTTCATCCCGCGCCGCCTGGACGTGCATGGTCGTCCCGTAACCAGCCATAGGATGACGATAGCCCACGTCTGGCCTTGCTCGACCAGGCCGGCGAGGTCACGCCGGGGACCCGACAGCTCTGGCGGCACTGCCAGCGGCACCCTGGTTGGGGCGGGCACCGCTGGCAGCGGGGCGAGTGCTGTTGGTGCCGTACGGTACCGTCAGGTTCGAGCCCGCGGATGTCTGCGGCGCGCGACGCTTTCCCCGCCCAGCGAGCCACACCGCCGACTTGGAGGCGCTCCATGCCGTTTTGGCCCGAGCACATCGATCCTGGACGGGTGGGTCTGTCTACCGCCGACTTGTTGCAGCTGGTGAATCAGCCGCACCACGACGCCGACGACATCGCCCTGCTTGAGACTGCCGGCTTCACCGTGATCCCGGCCAGCGGTGCTGATGCCAGCGGTATCCCGGCTGAGCAGCGCACTGCCCGGCACGGTGTCGTGGTCGTCGGCGACGCCCCTGGCTTTCGCATCAACCCGGTGGTGTGGCAGGAGCTCAAGGGGGCCGAGGACGAGGCCGCCGAAGCGGCCGCCGCATTGAAGAGGCTCGGCCCGCACGTGCCGGTGCCGTTCTGGCTGGCGTTCCTGCCGCCAACGCCCCGCGCGGTGCTCGTGGCCGACCTCGACGACGAGGAGCCCGGCGAGGTCCTGCCGCTGCCGGAAGTCGACCAGATCGACCAGTGGGCCGACGTCAACCCGCACCTGGTGGCGGAGGCGGCCGCCTCCTCGCTGGTGCTGACGATGGGCTCGATGACGCACCCGCTCACCTACAAGCGCGGCTCCCGCAAGCGCGACCTGGTCGCCCGGCCGCTGCGCACCATCCGCGAATGGCTGGCCACCTATCCGGCGCTGGTGTCCGAGCCACTCGGTGGCGACTGGCGCAACCAGTCCGAGTGGCAGCAGTGCATGGGTCCGGACGTGATCCCGTTCTGGGAGGTGCTTGACCTGCCAGCGGAGCTGCATGACCCGGTGACCGGGGAAACCGACACTGCCACGTGCATGGACACCACCACCCGGCTGGTGGAGGCCGGCTGGTTCGCCGGCCACGGGCTCGACGAGCAGGTGGACCGGGCCGCACTGTCCCTCCACGGCCACCGCACGCTCGCCGCATGGCAGGACAGCGACTTCGCGCCGCTGCTTCGGCCAGGAACCTCCCACAGGGCGTCGCCCCCACAGGGCTGACACAACCCAAGGAGACAGGCGATGCCGTCGACGCGACCGCTGGAGGGCTGGGACCAGGAACCCCGCGACACCCTCGCCCGCGCCGCCATTTCCGAGGGGTGGGCAGGGCACCTCCCCACCATCGGGGTGCTGCTGCTTGGCAACGTGCCGAGCTGCCAGGCACCACCGACGCAGGACGAACTCGCCAGGGTGATCGCCCACCGCCGCAACCCGAGCGGCTCGTGGGACGGACCAGCGTGGGAGGAACCCGAGCCGTTCACGGCCGAAACACTCGCCGAACTGGACCGCCACTACCCCGGGCCCGCAGACCCGGACGGGCCGGAAGACCCCGACGAAGTGAACGCCGAAGAGCGGGCGCGCTTCGAGGCCCATCGGGCACGGGTCGACCGGCATGCCGCGCACTACGGGCTGCCGCCGGTCCGAACCTGCCGCGACACACTCTGAGCTGCTGCTGGCTGCCGGGCTGCTGCACCGGGTGGTCGAGGACGGCGCGATCCGGTTTCGGCCAACGTGGCCGCTGCCGCTGGTCGAGGACGTGCTCCCCCTGACCCCAGAGGAGCGGGCCGAGGAAGACCAGCACCGCTGGCGGGACCTGCACTACGGCACCGGGCAGCGAATCATCGCCCTGTTCGAGCCGCTCGCCGACAACCGGAAGGACGCCTTGACGACCAGCCTGGAGCGGCTCGGGCGGCGATTGGGTCTGGCCCCCGACTCGGTGCGCGAAGGCATCCTGGTTCTGCTCGACGAAGGCGACTTCTCCGTCAACGTCGACATCGCCCGTATGCCCCAGCACAAGGTGTTCACCCTACGCGTGGACTGGGAGCGGTTCGCTCGCACCAGAATTGGGATCCGGCGTTGACCGATGCGACAAGCGCATTCTCGCTTCTGCGCAGCGCATCGTGCTGGCCACCCGCCCCGACCTTTAGGGACCGTCGCAGTCTGGCTCGACCCAGCCGAGCACCGCCCGCCCGGGCATCTGCGTTCGACCGCGAGCTGCTCACTACCGGGTAGAGGGGGTTCGGGTCGCGCTGGCCATCGCCGGCCGGCCGAACCTGATCAATCTCCTGTAGCGGCGATCCCGCCCCGGATAACTCCGCCTGGACCGGGTGACCGGGATCCTGGTCGCCGGTACAGGGCCCGGCCGGGCGGCCGGTGATATAGGCGATTATCAGGGGCGCCGTCGCGGCCGCACTGCTTGCGTCGTCATTCCGCAAGCCCTGGGTCCGCGTAAACGAGGAGGAAACGAGCACCGGCACGCCACTCCGACCACGCTCGTCCCGAGCGCAGGCGCACTGCGTGGGCAGGTAACCGGGAAGGGGTGCCACACGCCGCCGCACCAGCCGGCCGCTCCCGCCAGGTCGCCCGCCGTCTCTGGCGGCCTTCCAAGGTCGGCTCGCGGTCCAGGTCGCTGGTTGCGCCCCCGTCCCATCGGTCAGGTGCCCTACCAGGGGACTCCACCCTGTGAACCAGGACGAGAACGCCGAGAGCAGGGCCCTTCCCGCAGCGCGGGCGCGGCCCGAGGCCGGCCAGCATCCCTGCCGTCAGACCTACGGTCAGGGTCGCAGCCCCAGCCGGCCAGCTCCCCACCAGCCACCGGCGGCCGACCCCAAGCTCGGCTCGCATCCGCTGGGCCGACCACCTCTGCTCGACATGGCGCGCCTTGAGGTAGGCGGCCAGATCCGCGAAGCCCAGCTCCGCCAGCCGCGCCGGGCGGCGCGGCTGCCACCCCACCGCCTGCAACCGGCCGCCCGCCTGCCCGGCCGGCTCCACCCGAACGCATCTGCTACGTCATCACCTGACGCGCCGGCTGCCTCCACTCCGGAGGCTGGCTGTCAACCCACAGCCGCGGGCATCCGTGAACGATTGGGCGCCAGCCAAGGGAAAAGCAACCTTTCACAGGGCTGGTCGGTGGCCATCCGGGATTCGAACCCTGCAAGCCAGGGCACGCGCTGCCAGCGAGGTCTTCTGCATCAGGTTGTGGTCCGTACCCTACCTGGCAGGACAACCGGGCGTACCCTTCCCACCGCATCGCAAGTCTGTCTACTTCTGCCGAATTCCACGCCTTGTCGCACCCAGCCGCTAAGCTCTGTCGCTCGGGACGAAAGGGTTGTCCTCGCGTACGGGGAATCGATGGAGTCGCAGAGGCTGCCGCACCAGCTGCAGGATCAAGAGCACCCGACCAGCCCTGTTGAGGGCGAGGATCGCGACCGCCTGGGTGCGTATCACTACCTGGCGGCTCAGGACTGCAGTTTGTACGTCGAGATCATGCGCTTGTTCTGCGGGTCGCTGCTGGCCGACCTGTCGGCGAAGGACGTGATGGAGCGCCTTGCGGACGGGGGCGTCGAGATCTCGCTGGAAGTCGCCGCAGAGAAGCTTGAGTACCTGGAGGGCAAGGGGAACCTGCTTCCCAGCTCCCACACCATCAAGGTCGGCAGCATCGCCGAATACCACCGTGCCCGCTCGCGCTACCAGGTCTCCAAGCTCGGTCGTCGCGTGCAACGCCATGTCGACGAGGTGCTGTCGGTGGCCGAGGGCGCTCGCGAGGTGAGCCGGGAGCTACTGGCCGTGCTGGGTCGCGACCTGGACCGCCTGGCGGGCAGGGTCGCGGATGGAGGGTTCAGCGTCGGGGAGGCACAGGAGACGGTGACTACCCTGTTCCTCCAGTTCGAGGACTTCGCCAATTCGATCCGCGACTTCTATGCCTACGTCGGGCAGGTGCTGTCGCGCTACGACCTGGACGGGGCCGAATATGTGGGCTTCAAGAACCTGCTGCTTGACTACATCGAGTCGCTGCTCGATGAGGTCGCCAGTTACACGCCGCGGATCCAGGCAAGCCTCGACCGGCTCTGGCCTCATCTTCCACGGCTGTTCGAGCTTCTGGAGCAGGGTGCGGGGTCACTTCGGGCGCTCGAAGAGTCCGACCCGACGCACGGCCGGATCGAGCGCAGCCGTGGCCGGGATACAGACGACTGGGTTTCGCTTCGCGCCTGGTTCGCGGGCGGTGACCACGGCCCCAGCGAGGTGGAGCAGCTTCGGGGCGCCACCCGTCAAGCGTTGCAGACGCTGTTCACCAACGCCAAGCGGCTGATCGGCGCCACGCACCGCGGCGTCTCCCGGCGCCGTGACCTGCTCAAGCTGGCGGCCTGGTTCGACGCCGCAGACCCGCAGCAGGCCGACGACCTGTTCGTGGCCGCGTTCGGTCTGTATGGCGCCCGGCACCTCAGCGTCCCAGGCGACGAGGAGCGCCCGGTGCCGGCATTGGAGAGCTGGTGGGCCGCTCCGGCCGTGGAGGTGCCGGTGAGCCTCCGCCAGCTCGGAAGCCGGGCTGCGCGGGGCCGGACCGCCGCTCTGGAGGACCACGGCCGGCAGAAGGAGCGGCTGCGGCGCCAGGCCGAGGAGGCCGCGCAGCGGCGCGTGGACGCGGCCGCCGAGCTGCGCAGCGCGGGCGACCGGCTGGAGCAGGCGCGGCTGTCCTCCGAGGCTATGCGCGTGCTTCTTGACCTGCTGGCCAGGGCGCTGGCCGCCGGCACCCCTGGGTTGGCGGATGCGCGCGCCGCCGACCTCGACCTCGACCTCACCGTGGCGGTGGCGCGTGCGCCCGGCCGGCAGACGCTGCTCCGCTCGGCAGACGGGGACCTGCGCATCGACGACGTGGTGCTGACCGTCGGGCGCCTCGCCGACGTCGACCGCACCACCGCCGGGGAGTGGAGCGCCTGATGCCCCGCGTTCAGGTCGACCATGACGCCGCATTGCAGGCCGAGCGGCGCGACGCTGCCAGGCTCCTGCTCGTCCACCCGCTGGTCACCGCCGCCGGCGAACAGGCTGAGACGTTCGGGCTGATCCGGCGGCACGCGGACTGGCTGGTGGCGCAGTTCAGTCAGACCCTCGGCTACCGCCTGGTGGTCCAGGCCGGGTTCGCGCGGCTGTACAAGGCGGGGCTCGGATCCGATGCGGGACACCGGTTGACGCGCCCTAGCGGCACGCAGTTCACCCCACGCACCTATGCCTACCTGGCGCTGGCCGTGTCCGTGCTGGCCACGGCGCCCGAGCAGATGCTGCTCTCGCAGCTCGTCGCCGGCGTGCGCGCTGCCGCCGCCGATGCCGACCTCTGGATCGAGGAGCCGGACGCACCCGGTGAGCGGCGTGCGCTCGCCGCCGCCCTGCGCCAACTCGTGGCCTGGGAGACGATCAGCGAGACCGAGGGGTCGGTTGGGTCGCTGGCCGACGATGCCGGCGCCGAGGCGCTGATCACCATCGACCGCGAGATCGCCCGCCACCTCGTCGCCGGCCCGCTGGCACAGGCGACCGGCGGGGACGACCTCATCCAGCGGGCGGTGTCGCCCGGCCACGGCGGGGCCCGAGTCTACGTGCGCCGTCGCCTGGTGGAGACGCCCGTCGTCTACCTCGACGACCTGACCGAAGCGGAGCGGGGCTGGCTGCGGGCCAACCAGCGCCGGGAGGCCAGGATCCTCTCGGAGCTGCTGGACCTCGTGGCGGAGATCCGCGCCGAGGGCGCGGCCCTGCTCGACCGGCGCGACGAGCTGAGCGACCGGCGCCTCCCCGACGGCGGCACCGTCGCGCAGGCCGCCCTGCTGCTGCTGGACATGCTGGTCGAGAAGCTGCACCCGGCCGACGCCGGCGCGCCCGCTGCCGGCGGCCGCCTGGTCATCGGCGTGCCCATCCCCAGCGGGCTGGTGTGCGAGATCCTCGCCGACCTGTGCGCACGGCACGCCTCCCACTGGTCGCGCGCGTATCTGGAGGACCCGCAGCGGCTCGAGCGCGACGTGCTCGACCTGCTCGCCTCCATGCGGCTGGTGGCGCCGGCCGGGCAAGTCCGCGCCGAGCTCGCGCAGGCCGCGGACGCCGGCGCGGCCGAGCCTGCCGCCGCGGCCGGAACTCCAGAGGCCGACGGCCGCCGCATCACCGACGTGCGCGGCGCGCGAGGGCGGCAGGCGTCCGGGGGACTGGTGCTCTTGGCGGCGGCCGCCCGCTACCGGTCGCGGGTCCTCGCACCCGGCCACTCACGCCCAGGCAACCAGCAGGAGCGCCGATGAGCACCCCGTCTCCGACCGCGCTGCCGACGTTCCCGCACCGCTTCCGGCTGCGGCGCGGTGGGATCCTCAACGTGTGGCAGTACGACCAGCAGGTGTTCGAGTTCGGCGATGGGCGGCTGTTGCTGCGTGGCAAGAACGGCGCGGGCAAGACCAGGGCGCTCGAGGTTCTGCTGCCGTTCCTGCTCGACGCGGACGTCCGCGCGCTGGACACCACCGGCGCGCAGCGCACGAGCTTCCGCTGGCTGATGCTCGACGGCGCACCGGACTCCAACCGCCTGGGCTACGTCTGGCTTGAGCTTGCGCGTGTCGACGAGGAAGGGGCCGAGCACGTGCGGACCCTTGGCGCCGCCATCAAGGCGTCGCGTGCCACGGGCGAGGCGAAGGCCACCTACTTCATGACCAATCTGCGGGTCGGCGAGGACCTGTCGCTGCTGGCCGGCCGCCAGCCGCTGCCGGTTGAGGCGCTGCGCGCGGCGGTCGGCGAGCGGAACTGCTTTACCAGCCCGGGTGAGTACCGGCGCCGGGTGATGCGCGAGCTGTTCGGGCTCGCCGACGAGCGGCGCTACCGCAACGTCCTGCATCTGCTGCACCGCCTGCGCAGGCCGACCATCGGCGACCGCATCGAGGCCGGCGAGCTTGCCGCCGTGCTGAGCGAGGCGCTCCCGCCACTGGACGAGGACGTGGTCGACTCGGTCGCCCGCAACCTCGACGAGCTCGAGGGGATCCGCCGCGAGCTGGCTCGGCTGGAGGCGACAGCGAGCGCCGTTGGCGAGTTTGTGGCCGGCTACCGCGGCTACGTGCATGGCCAGCTCCGTGGCCTGGCCAGGGCCGCCCGGGAAGGATCGCAGGCTTGGGTGTCGGCTCGCAGGCGGGAACGGGAGGCCCACCTCGACTGGCAGGGCCAGCTCGACCAGCTGGAGCGCGCCAGCAACCGGCTCGCGTCGCTCCACTCGCAGCACCAGGCGGCCGACGACACCCTGCGAGCGCTGCGCGACTCGGCTGCCTACCAGTCCGTGATGGAGCTGCGGGAGCGGCGCAGGACCGTGGAGCAGGCTCAAAAGGCGGCCGAAGCCGCGGCGGGCACGGTGACGGTCAGCTGCCAGGCGGAGGCCGACGCCGCCGAGCGCGCGCAGACGACCACCGGGCAGCGCGTCTTGGAGATCGCCGCCGCGCGCCAGCGGCACGGCGAGCTGGTGGCCGACGCCGCCGACGTCGGCGTGGACGAGGCCCATCTCGGCAGTCCGGCGGCGGCCTCGCTCACCACGCTGGGTGGCGGCAGCGCGATCGTGCACGACCTGCAGGGCGTGCCACAACAGATCGCCCGGCCGGCGGCGAGGGTGCTGGACGTGCCCGCCACCGCCGCGGCGCTGGAGCGCATGGAGGCGGCGCTGCGCGACGCCGTCCCGGTTGTCGGCGCGCGCAGGCGGGCCATCGACGAGCTGCGCGCCAAGGCGGAGCACGCCGAGGGGCTGGCCGCCAAGGCCCGGCGGGCCGAGGAGCAGACCGCCGACGTCGAGGCACGCCAGGAGCGGGCCCGATCGGAGCTTGACGCGGCCGAGCGGGCCGTGGCCACCGCCAGCAGCCGCTACGCCCACGCGGTGCTCGACTGGCTCTCAGCCCCGGTGCTGGCCGAGGTCGGAGCGGACACCAACCCTGTCCGAGCGCTGGTCGCGGACGCCCTACCGCCAAGCGAGGCAGTGCCGCCTGACGCTGCGCTCGACACAGATGTCGCTGAGCGGGTCGCTGCCACGACCGACAGCGTCCTCGCCGGGCCACGGCAGCGCGCCGACCAGAGCCTCCTCGCGGCAGAGATGGAGCTGGAGCGAGCCCGCAAGGACCTGCACGACCTGCGGGAGCAGCGGCGCCGCATCGAGGAGGCCAACGAGGACCCGCCGCCACGGCCCGCCTGGTCGGTGGCGGAGCGGGACCCTAGCGCGGGCGCGCCGTTCCATCTGCTGGTGGACTTTGCCCCGCACCTCGATGCCGAGCAGCGCGCCGGGCTCGAGGCTGCGCTGGAAGCCAGCGGGGTGCTGGCCGGCTGGGTGTCGAGCGACGGTGCACTGCTCGACCCGGCCACCCGCGATCTGGTCATCGCCCCGACCGCGCCCTTCCCCGGTCCCACGCTCGCGGACCTGCTCGTGCCCGTGGCGAGCGCGACCGCCAACGTCGGCGCGGCGGCCGTGCGGCGCCTGCTCACCTGCATCGCGGCGACGCCGGATCCGCAGGCCGCAAGCGTCGCCACCACCGCAGGCCTGTGGCGCCTGGGCGTCACGCGCGGCGCGCACGTCAAAGACCGCGCCGAGTACGTCGGCGCCGCCACCCGCGCGGCAACACGCGCGCGCCGCCTCGCCGAGCTGGCCGAGCAGATCCACGACACCGAGCAGCGTGTGCGCGAACTCGACGAGCGCGCCGGTCGCCCACGCCAGCAAAGAGACGACCTCGCCGCCGTGGCCCGAACCGTTCCCAAGGACACCGAGCTGCAGCGGGCATGGACGACCCTTCGGATCAAGGAGAAGGACGAGCGCCAACTTGACCGGGAGCTGTCAGAGGCGCAGGCGGCGCTGCGGGCGGCGCAGGCCGAGGCGGCATCAACGCGGCAGGCGCTCCTGGCCGCGGCCGCAGCGGCGAACCTGCGGCCAGACCGGGAGACCATGCTGGCGGTCGCGTATGCCGCACGGAGGCTCCAGGACGACCTCCCTCGGCTCGCCGACCATGTCCATTCCATCGTCAAGCTGCTGCCCTCCCACCTTGGTGAGCAGGAACAACTCAAGACCGGCACGGCACGACGCGCCCGCGCCGAGAAGGCGTTCGACGGTGCACGGTCCGAGTGGGCGAGCCAGGCCGCGCAGTTTGCGGAGCTGGAGGCCGCCGTCGGCACCGACGAGCAGACGCTGCTCGCACGCGAGCGAGACGCAGAGGCGGCGTTGCGGGAGGCCGACGAGGCCCTGCCCGAGGCCGAGCGGGCGCTGCGCCGCAGCATGGCCGGCGCCGTCGGCGCCTACAAGGACTGGCTGCAGGCACAGCACGAGCGCGAGGACACCTACCGAACCGCCGCGGGCACGGCGGAGCGGCTGCGGGTGGCCCTGCGCCTGCCCGGCGTGCTGCTTGCCGCCAGCCTCAAGGATGCGCGTCCCGTCGAACGGCTCCGCGCGGTCGAGCTGCCGCCACCCGGCGCTCAGGTGCCCGCAGATCCCGTCGGCGCCGGTGTCGCAGCCGACCTGGAGGACGCCGCGATGTCTCGTGCACCGCTTGCCCCGTCCCCAGAGCGCCCGGCCCTGGGTGACCTGCACGGCGCAGTAGATGCGCTGGCACGGCAGCTCGCGCCAGTGGGGCGGGACCTGAGTGCGGCGGCGATCCTTAACCGTTACGAGGACCTGCGCACCAGCCTCGCCGGGGGCTACGACGCCTCTGTGGACGAGATCGATGGGGTCAAGGTCTTCGAGCTGCACGACGACACCGGGCGGCAACCGGTCGCGGCGGTCGCCGCGCGGCTGCGCGAGGCCGCGACCAGATCCCGCGAGACCCTCACCCGGCGGGAGCAGGAGGTATTCGAGCGGCACCTGCTCGGCGAGCTAGGCGACAACCTCGCCAAACAGCTCCACGGCGCGCGCTCCTTCGAACGGCAGATGAACCGCTTGCTCGACTCGGTCCGCAGCTCGCTGGGACTTGGAGTTCGGCTCGAATGGCGGCTGCGCCCCGACGCCGACGCGGACGTACGGCGCGCGGTCGAGCTCATCCCCACCCCTGGCGAGCTCCGCTCAAGGCCGGAGCGGGTCGCCCTGCGCGAGGCGTTGCAGCGGCGCATCGACGCCGCCCGCCAAGCCGACCCGAGCGCCGGCTACGCGACCCACCTCGGCGCGGCGCTCGACTACCGCGCATGGCACTCTTTCACCGTCATGGTCATCGACGCCGCCCGTCCCGGCAGCGAGCGGACCCTCGGCCCGCGCATCGGCCTCTCAGAGGGCGAGAAACGGGTGGTGTCCTACCTGCCGCTGTTCGCCGCCGCAGCCGCCCACTTCAGCGCCCTGGCCGAGCACTGGCCAGCCACGCCACGACTGATCCTGCTGGACGACGCCTTCGCCAAGGTCGACGAGCCAACCCATGGGCGCCTGCTCAGGCTCCTGGTCGACATGGACCTGGACTTCATCATCACCAGCGAGCGCATGTGGGGGACCTTCCCCACCGTCCCCAGGCTCAGCATCTACGAATGCCTCCGCGAGCAGAGCGTCCGTGGGGTGGCCACCGTCCACTTCGACTGGGACGGACGGCGCAAGCGTCTGGTCAGCGTGTGAGGACTCGCCGTGGGACTTGAGCCGGAGATCAAGCGATGGCTGACCCAGCCCGTCCTGCAACCGCTGTGGCAGCGGGCTCGTGAGCGCCTGGAACGAAACGGCCTTGCCGCCACCGGTCGGCTGAACCTCGACGACCTCGACGACGCGCAGCGGCTGGCGCTGTCACGGCTGCTCGGCAAGCCCGCGCTCGGGCCGCGCTTCAGGGTCGAGCTGGCCCAGCTCGACGCCCGGTTACGCGCCACGGCGGTCGGTGTCGGCCTGGTGGAGGTGCTCACTGTCCTGGGCGGACCATTGACCGACCGGCGAGGGCGGCAGCAGGCGGCCAGCGCGCTGCGGGAGCAGCTGTACGCGGCGGCAACCCGCTCGCTCGCCACCAGCGGGCTGGACGCCCTCCCGTGGACCGCTGGCTGGCTCGAAGGCATCCGCCGCTCCGGAGCCCTTGGCAGGCACCCGCACGAGGTTGCCGCCCGCCTGCTCGCGCAGGCAATCCAGACGCTCGCCGTACTGCTCGTGGAGCCCCGTACCGCGCCGATCGGCCGTGGGGAGCTGGCCTTCCAGATCACGGGCTCAGCACATGGACTGGACGACGACACCATGCTCGCCCGCTTGGTCCTGCGCGCGCTCACGCTCGCCGACGGTGAGGCTTCAGGAGCGCGCCTGTCCCCAGAACGACGCCGTGCGCTGTGGCGCGGCGTTGGCGTGCTCACCGACGAGGTCTCCTCCACCGTCCTCACCCTCGGCCTCGCGCCTGTCGGCAACGGCTGGCGCGAGGCATGGCTGCGCAGCCGGGCGGCCGCAGACGAGGAGGTCCATCTCACCCTCAGAGACCTCCGCCGGATCCGCTGGCAGCTTCCTGAGAGCACCTTGGTGAGCGTCTGCGAAAATCCTCGCGTCCTGGAGGCGGCCATGGACGCCGGCGTCCGGGCTCCGCTGGTGTGCACCGCTGGCAGCGCCGCCGTGGTGACGATCTCGCTGCTCCGCCAGCTCGTCGAAGGTGGCGCGGCGCTTCGCTATCACGGCGACTTCGACTGGCCAGGAATCGAGCTGGCGAACCGGGTCCACGAGACCCTGCCCGTAGCGCCCTGGCGAATGCGCGCCAGCGACTACGAGGAGACGGTCCGCAACGCCCTGAAGCGCGGCTCGGTGCTGCAACCCCTATCCGGCCAGCCGGTCGAAGCCCGCTGGGACGCCGAACTCGCGCCCACCATGCAATCGCTCGGCGTCACCGTCCACGAAGAGTCATCCATCGAACTCCTCGTCGAAGACCTCATGTGACTCGAAGTTGACGCGCTTTGGTGGATAGGTCGCCGCTGGGCCGGACCCTCTGCAGTATCCTGCCGCCTGGCCCAGGCACGAACCCGCGGCTGAGGGCCGATCGACATGCGCATGGGCTGCAGTGGCTGGTCTTCGGCAACCCGCACGCCCGGGTTCGGCTCCCCGACGGCCTGCTGCCGACCACGCACCGCTTCCAGGGCCTGGACGGTTCGAGGTGGAGATGGCGGCCCCCTCCTCGCCCTACAGCTCACTGGTTTCTACCAGGAAGCTGCCTCACCAGAGGCTGACAGGGTGGGGCCTGCGCGGCTGGTGGGGCGTGTGCGGTTGGGCCGGCAGCCTGCCGTGGCTGCGCGCGCGGCTGGCCGAGATGACCAAGCCGTAGATACCTACAGGCCGCCGTGGGGATGGGCCGGCTTGAAGTCAGCTTGAGGGCTTGCTCCGCTCCTACTCGATCCCGTCGGTGTCCGAGAGCCGCTCCCCGGCTGGTCGTCGCGTGAGCCAGTTCGCCAAGACACCTCGGAGCGCCCCGGCGGCCTGCCAGTCCCGTCTTGCCAGTTCCTCGACGGCAGGGACGACGATGTCGAGCACCCTTGGGTCGCTGAGCGCGCCGGCGTCGTCGAACAGGCCGTCGTCAAAGACGATGTCGTAGAGGGCGGGATGACGGGACTGGGGGACGAGACGAACCCGAGCGAGGCGCTCAAGAAGCAACGTCACGGCCTTGGTGGTCTCCGCGTCGGAGCCTTCGGTTGGCAGGTGGCCTCGGACCAGGTTGGCGAGGGTGTGCTCCCGCGCCTTGCGGTTCGGGTCGGCCGCTTTCGACAGTGCCCACAGCGGCCCGTCGGGGTACAGCCATGCCAGTGGGGCCAACCGGCGCTGCTGGCGCGCGTCGAGCTCGCCGACCAGGCGCTCCAGCCGCTGCCGGGCGGTCATGGCGAACCCGCCGACGCCTTGCTCCCAGCGGGCCAGGATCGCCATGGCTGTGGCGGCCGCCGCGGTACTACCGGCGAGGGCCTGGTCAAGCGCTTGATCGACCAGCGTGCGGATCTGCGGATCGGCCTGGCACGCCTCGCGCAGGGTGTCGGCCAGGCTCCGCACGGCGGCATCGGGCGGGAACTGGAGCTGCGCGAGCGCGCGGGTGGCGAACAGCCGCCGGTAGCGGGGGGCTTGCGCGGCGATGTCGTCGTCGAGCATGTCGACCGCCAGCCGCGCGCCCGGCACGACCAGCAGGGTCAGGAGGTCGGCGGCGTCAAGGTCTTCCAAAAGCGTCACGATCCGGTCGCGCAGGTGCTCGCGCTGCGTGAAGGTCCGCCCGGCGGCAAGCAGCCACGTGTTGCGCCAGTGGGCGGACGGGGCGAGCTGCTCCAGGCGCTGCAACACCGTTGGGTCCTTATCGGCGACCAGCGCGCGGGCGGCCATGAACTCCTGCAGGCTGCGGACCTCGAAGCCGACCGCGCCTTGGGTTTTGGGCACGAGCAGGACCAGCCGATCGGTCGCAGCCTTGACCAACCCGGTGGCCAACCGGTCAGCGTCGGCGTGGGGGTAACCCTGCTCCTGCAGCCGCCGCACCACCAGGTCGTGCAGCTCCTGGCTGGGCAGCAGCGCCTCGGCGTCGCCGGCGTGCTCGGCGCGGCGCTGCAGCAGCAACCCGACCTGGTCGTGCAGCCAGTCGACGTTGCTGCGCTGCTGTTCCAGCAGGTCAGCGATCGCGCTGGGCTTGGCGATCTCCCGCCCGTAGATGGTCTGGTAGTAGGCGTCGAACAGGCTGTGGCGGTCCTGCGGGGCGCGTACCCGCCGTTCCAGCAGGATCGACATGATTGTGACCTGCAGCGGGGATCGCATCAGCCGCGCGGTGATCGGCTCCTCAGCGGCCTGGGTGACACGAGCGACCACCTGCGTTTCCGTGTCCGGGTCGCCGGCGTGGCGCACCGCCGCCAGCCGGCGCGCGTACGCGATCACCTCGCGCTCACCGAGCGGGAGCAACTCCAGGTGCTCGTAGTAGGCCGGGGAGAACTCCTCGGCGTAGCCCTGCGGCCGGGTGGTTGCCACCATCATCAGGTCGGCATCGACCGCTGCTGCTTCGGTAAGGAAGTCGTTGATGTGCTGCAGCAGCGCCTCGCGGACCGTTGGGGCTGCGACCTCGTCAAGCCCGTCGAGCACCAGCACCCACGGATAGTTGCCCAGCCAGGACCGCAGGCCACTGGCGGTCACCAGGCCCGGCTCATGCCGGCTGAGCTGGTCGGCGAGGAACCGCAGCACGCTGGCGTCCGCCCCGCCGGCGATCACGTCGCCGTACTCGCTCAACCTGACCTGCACCGGCCACCGCCGGCACGACGGGAGCGGGATGCCCAGCCGGGCCAGCTGCGATCGCAGCGACTGCAGCGCCTCGGCCGCCAGTGGCCCGAGGGACTCCTCCGGCCGGTCAGCCAGCAGGGCGACCCGGTAGGTCTGGCACAGCAGTTGCCCCAGCGTGGACTTGCCCTGCCCGGGCCCGCCGACAATCACGGTTCGTGGGTGGGTGGTCGGCCGGCGAGACGGCCGCAGGACGGTGTTCCCCCGGTCGATCAGGTAGGCGACGACGCCGGGCACCTCGTCCAGCGCTCGTATCACCCCGCTGCTTTCGAGACGGATCTCAGGCTGGCTGACCGCGCGCAATGTCCGCCGGTTCGGCACCTGAGCGCCCCTGGCTGGCAGGTCGACGGCGACCTCGCCGAGCGGCAGTTTCTCGTTGGTGGGGTGGCCGGCCTCGCCCAGCCGCAGCCACTGCTGGGCAGTCAGCTCCTTGGCGGCCTGCACCACCAGCTGCTGGCCGACGGTCGCGGCTGTGCCCCCACCAAGCAGCTCGACTAACTTCGCCACCAGGTCCGACGGGGTGACCAGCGCCGCGTACGTGAGGCGGACCTCACGGTGCACCTCAAGCAGGCGGCAGAGCTGGTCGTAGTGCCATACGCGCCAGTCCTTCAACCACAGCCGGTCGGCGTAGCGTGCGATCAGGGCGTTCACGCGATCGACGCCGCCGCTTCCGGCAACCGGCGACAGCACCACGTTGGTGGTGAACAGCACGTACCGCGGCACCCGTCCGCGCCGCACGCGGTTGGACTTCGGATTCGCCCACGTCTCCAGCTCGGCCTGCAGCTGCCGGAGGAACCAGGCGGCGTCCTTGCCGTCACCGGCTGGCCGCTGCTTGAACTTGGCTTGCACGACCCCATAGCCGTCCCACAGCTCGCCCGGCTCGGGGAAGCGCATCCGGCCCTCGAAGGCAGCCTCACGGCCGCCGTCGGGACCAGCGCCGAAGACGCTGACCCCGGGGCCCAGCACTTGGAGCGCCAGCGCCTGCGACAGGTGCTCGAACTCGTGGTCGCCAAGCCTTGTCAGGTCGTAGTCCACCGCGTGATCCTTGCACAACCCAACGACGGTCGACGCCGCGCCCATCCCGAGCGCGGTGCCGGTCGCCGTGTTGCTGGATAGCGTGTTGCCCGCGATGCGGTGTCCGGCGCGTCCTGTGAGGTGAGCGTTGACCAACTCTGCCGGTGGCGGCCGACCGGCTCCCTTCACGATGGTCCTGGATGAGTCGGTACGTCAGCAGGCCAAGGTGATCACGGTCGGCGGGTTCTTGGCCCCAACCGCTGCGCTGCCCGAGATCGCCGAGGGTTGGCGAGCCCAAAGGCTTCCATGAGCCTGGGTCCGAAGGACGAGCTGAGATACGCCATCTACCAGGATCATCCATCGTATTACGGCTCGAACAGGGTGGTCGATCGCCGCCTGGTTCCAGTTGTGGACCCACAGTTCGGTGGCCTGGCCGTCGCGCGTGTGCATGACCCAGACCGTGTTCTGCGTGGAGCTGCCACCGGGCCCAGTCGTGGTCGTCTTCACCAGGGCCACGACATGCGACGAGCCGGGCGAGGGCGTCGTGGTCGAGCCAGCGGGTGCCGGCGACGACGGCCACTTCGGCCTGGCCGGCGGCGGCCACGGCGAGCAGGTCGCCGAGCTGGCTTTCTTGTCATGGGCTTGTCCTACGCTTCTTCTATCCACGGCGATGGTGTCGCTGTGCTGGGAGCTGGAGGATCGGTCCTGATGGTGCGAGAGGTTCGCCTGAACGTGCTGCCGGCTGAGCTCGACGTGGGCTCCAGCGCGGAGATGGTGCGCAGGCTTGAGCGGAGGTCTGCCGGCGAGGAGAAGCTGCGCGGGCTCGGCGACGAGGCGCGCCGGGCGTTTCGCATCTACAGCTATGCCGGCTTCACCTACGTGTGGCCTCGTCGAGGGTGGCCGCTCCCGGAGGCCCTTCAGGCGGTGGAGACCGAGCAGGCTCCGATCACCGATCTGCCCGCGGCCGTCACGGCGTTCGCGGTTCGCGAGGCCATCGCTGACCACCTGCTCCTTGCCGGGTTCGAGCGGCTGCCGAGTTCGCTTGTCCGCCCTGTCCGGCTGTTTCGCCGGCGCAGGAACTTGGCCCATGAGGCGCTTGGTGGGGAACTCCAAGACAGCACGGGGATCTTTCCGACGGCGATGGTGCAGGGCATCTGCCTCGCCGACGACGAGGCCAAGCCCGGGCCGGTCGGCGCTGTGCTGGATGTCCGGCTGCTGAACCGGCTGGACATCCCGCTGGCCGATCTTGCCGAGGCCGGCATCGAGCTTACCGGCACGCGTCTGGTGTGGCGGCATCGCGACGGCTGCCGCTGCGGTCCGGACCGGCCCGAGGGCACGGCGGGCCGGATGGCCGGCGGCGATCCGAGGGGGCTGGTGGAGGTCGCGCGGGCTGGTGCCACCAGAGAGTTCCCGGCAGCCTGCCTTGGCCCCCAGGTCTCCCGGATGGCGCTTGAGCAGTACTTCGCCCGCCTGCGAGACCTGAACCCTCGCCAGGTCCACACCAGCCTCGACAAGGTGACCAGCGAGTTCCAGCAGCCAGCCCAGCAGTGGCGCTTCCTGCAGTTTCTTCGGTCGACTCTCGACCGGGTCACGGTCTTTGCGGCCACCCCGATACGGCTCGGGAGCCCCGTCACCGCCACGGTTGGGGACCCTGCGACACCGGCGACTCCGACCATCCTCACGCCGCTGCCGGCGCCGCTGCTCAACTTTCGCTACGGGCGCTTCCCCGGCATCGAGCGGCGCTACGACCTTCGCTCGTTCACCGCTGACCTTCGAGTCTTTGAAGGCAGGTCCGACGCGGCATACCGCGCGGCAGCGATCGAAGCGGCCCGCGAACAGGCCGACATCGTCTTCCTCATCATCAAGCATGAGGACCGCTACGCCCCGACCGGCCACAACCCCTACCTGGCCGCTAAGGCGCTGCTGACCAACGCAAACGTCGCCTCGCAGGCGGTGACGGTCGAGACCCTCCGCCAGCCCGACACCAGCTTGCAGTGGTCGATTGACTCGATCGCGCTGCAGACCTACGCCAAGATCGGCAATGTGCCCTATGTCCTGCATGACCCTAACGGTGTACCCGAGCTGGTCGTCGGTGTCGGCCGCTCCGACCTCTACGATCCGCAGCATGGCTTCACCAAGCAACTGTTCGGTGCGGCGGCCGCCTTCCGCCAAGACGGCGACTTCCTGTTCGCCGGCAGCACCGCGCCGGTCGCCGACCAAGACACCTACCAGACCATGCTGACCGAGCTGCTCGGCGGCTTCGTCACCCGGTACGAGCGTGAGCAGGGCACACCACCGGAGCGGCTGGTCGTCCACCTGTTCAAGAAGACCGGCCGCAGGGAGCTGACCGCGGTCCAGCAGGCTTTGACCGGCCGCTCGACACGGTTCGCGCTCGTCCACGTCAACCGCGACACCCCGCTGTGGCTGGTCGAGGCCGAGGGCGACCAGATCGCCCACGCCGAGCCGGGAACCGTCGTGGCGTTGGGCGAGCACGACCGATTGCTGGTCACCGGCGACACCACGAGTCGTCGGCGGGGCCTGCACCCGCTGCGGCTCACCCTCGACCCGGAATCCACCTTTCGTGACATGGACCGGATCACCTGGCAGGTCCACGGCTTCACCGCGACCTCCCTTCGCGGCTTCCACCGCACCAACGAGCCATCCACGATCCTGTACGGGCGGCTCCTCAGCGACGTCAGCTTCACGATCTTTCGGGCAGCTGCCGAGTCCCTCCCGGCGCCCGATGATCCGCTCCTGGATCGGCTCTTCGCGCTGGAATGCCTCCTTCGCGGTGGCCGCGAAGCTCGCACCGCCGCTCACAATCTGCTCGCCGTCCGTCGAGAGGCCGACTGGTACCTCGACCAGGACTGGGAACCCGATGTCCCCCACCTGGCCGCGCTCGGGCAGGCCATCAGCACCATCGACGCCGCAGGCGAGGACCCGCCGGCCGGCTGGCCGCCGCGCCTGGCCCAGACCGCAGCCGGGCTTGCCACTCGACCCGCCCGCTTCGGCCTCGCCTCCAGCCCAGCGTTGCTGGCCTGCGTGCTTCGAGGGCTCGGCGCAGCCGATCTGGCACCACCGCCAGCAATGCTGGACGCAGCAAGCGCCTACCTGGCCGCCGCACCAGATCCCGTCGTCGCCGCCCAACTCGCCGAAGCCCTCGCCCGCCACCGCACGGCAGGCGACCTCGCGCGACAAGCACTGCTAGCTACCTTCACCAGCCCCACGCCGACGCATGCCAGCGCCGTCGCCCGATGGTGGCTGGCCGAGCGATGGCACACCCTGCGGGGCGAACCCGCCCCGGTCGCCCAGAACGACGTCGAGGACGCGCGCACCCAAGCGCTGTGCTCCCCGCCGACCTCCGACGCGCCAATTCCCGCCATGCTGGCGGAAGTGGCTGCGCAGAGCATCAGCCGGCTCGTGATCGTCCCCACCATCGCGCTTGGTCGAGCTCGAGAGATGGCAGGGGTACGTACGATCATCGAGAATCTTGTCTGGCGAGTGCTGTTCATCGCCGGCATCGCAGCAGCGGTCCTGGCCAACCTGCCGGTGGTGCTCGGTTGGCTTCTTCCAGGCCCTGGAGTGCCCCCGAAGGAAGCAGTGCAGGCGGCAGTGGGGCTGATCACCATCACGGTCGGCGCGACCACCGCGGTCCTACTCCGGCTCACCTATCGCAAGCTCGGCCGCCAAGAACCGCCCTACCTTGAGCTGCTGACCGGCGCCGTTGCAGCGGTCGGAACGCTTCTGGCCGTCGTGCTCTACAAGTAGGAGCCGCAGCGGCTCAGACGGCCCGCCGGGTCGCCATTTCTTGAACGCGGGTCCGAGGATCCTCAGATGCGCGATTCGTCTGACAGCGTGCCGTCGCCACGAAGCCCGACGGCGGCGAGCAGCGCCTGCGCTGCCGGCGGTGGTGAGGCGGTTGACCAGCGCTCAACCGCCGAGGAGCTCGGCAGCCGTTCACCGGTGACGGCGTAGTCCTGTGGCCCCATGAGGCCCTTGAGCTCGTAGCGGACGCCGTCGATGGCTCTTGGGAACCGTCTGATCACGATGAGCTGCGGGGGCTGCCAGACGACTGCGGCATTGATGTTGGCGCTGCTGGCTCGGGCGGCTACCGGTGCCGCTGCCTGCGCGAGCCCGACGGCCCGAAGCGCCGCCGTGAGCGGATCCCCGCGCACCCCGCCGATAACGTCGATGACCCGGCCGTGGCGTGCAGCTGCGGTGCCCCACTCGGCTTCGAGGACGCGCACGGCCTCCTCAAGCGGTGCGGGGTGGCGCAGCGCCTCGATGAGGCTATCGATGGCTGCTGGTTCGACGCCCGGTCCCAGCCCAGGGATCAGCTCACTGGCGTACTGCGCAACCAGCTCCGGACTGGCAGCGCCGAGCAGTGGTTGGATGGCTTGGCGGGTGGAGTCGTAGAGGATGTGCAGCGGATCATGGACCGAGAAGCGGGGCACCTGGCTGCGGAGCGCGGCCAGCCCGACGGCCGCGAGGCTAGCGACGGCGGCGCGTTCCTCGTCGCGGATCTCGCCCGAAGCTTCCAGGGCGATGGTCGCCTTGGCCACCACCGGCGCCCACGCTCCCGGCTCGTTCCAGTAGCCGCCGCTGGCACCCCGCAGGATGAGACGCAGGGCAAGCAGCCGCCCGACCGTGGCGTAGCCGGCGCTGGCCTCGGCCAGCCGCTCGAAGAAGCGCCGGAACCGCTGGCGGTGCGGCTCGGGACAGCGGCGGCCATCAGGCAGCCGGACTGCGACGAGGTCGAGGTCGCGGGCGGCGTCGTCTGGCTTGTCGTCCTCCAGCTCGACGGCAAGATCCTCCGGATCGGCGGCGAACCCGGTCAGACGCGGCAGCCCGAGCGCGTAGTCGACCATGTCCTCGCCGATGAACCCATTGCAGGCGTCCAGGTACTCCTCCCAGCTCTGGGTGCCAGCACCGGCCGCCCGGCGAGCTCCTCCGGGGGGGTTGGCGGCGACCGGGCCAGCTGGAGCGCCGGCCTGGAGGAAGGCTCGCAGGTTGGCCAGGTCGGCCAGGAACGCCTCGGCGAACCGCGGCTCATCGAACAGCGTCTCCTCGGTGACCCGGACCCGGCCCTGATAGGCGACCCGCCGGCGCAGCACTCGGCTCGGGTCGGTCAGATGGCAGGTCAGCGACGCCTGCCCGTCGGCGCCTACGACCCGAAGCGGCGCCCCGCCCTCGGCGGAGCAGACAAGGAACGCCTCCTCCACACCCGCCGGTACCTCGGCCAGCACCGACCACACCTCGGCCCGCTCCACCTCCAGCCGCCCCGGTGCGGCAAGGGGCCGGCCGAGCTGAATCCGAAGCCCGCCCACCTCCAGCGCCGCGCCGAGCAGCATCGGCGCTGTCACCGGTACCGGTGGCGGCGGGAGCCGGTAGGGGTGACTGGCCAGCTCATTGCCCAACCGCTCCCCCACCGGGGGACGCAAGGAAGCGGCAGGCTCCGACAGCAGGCCAAGCTCGCAGTTGCCGCCTTCGGCCATCCCCAGCAGCAGACCCGCGGCCGAGGCGTTGGGACTGCCGGTCAGGGCGAAGCGGCGCCCGGCCGTCGCCCACTCGTACAGCTTGCCGTGGTGGTAGCGCGACCCTTCGACGGGCAAGGCGACGCCTTCATGGTGGGTGAGGATCTGGGCGAGCGGCTCGCCAGCGAAGACCCCAACCTCGGGCTGTACAAGGACCTCAAGGATTCTCGGCTGCAGCCGCTCGGCCAGCGCGTCCGCCGCGCGGGCCTGCTCGTCAAGAAACGGTGCCGCGACCGTGAGCGCGTCGACCGGGCCAGCGGGCAACTGGTCCAGGATGGGACCGTCAAGCGAGCTGACCAGCTCGGGGCCGGGCTCCGTCGGCGGCAGGCGGTCCAGGGCGTCGGCCACCCGCTCCAGCGCGGGCTCGACACCCGCGCTGAAGCGGACCTGCGCGGGCAGGCCGCGAAGCCAGGTGGCCACCTGGTTGAAGGTGGCGGGCACCCCCTGTGTGTCGCCGCGCAGGATCGTCCACAGCTCGGCGTTCTCGTGCCAGCCGCCGAGGGTGAGGTTGCCCGACCCGATCGCCACCGTCGCCGACCCTTCAGCGGTGATCGCCACAAGCTTCGGGTGAAACGCACCACCGCGGCGGGCACAGGGCGCGCCCGTCTAGGTAGGTCGTACCGGCGTAGCGCACCAGCATCGGGTCGGCGTGCACGAACCCGGCGTCGCCCACCACCGTCACCAGAGCCTGCCGGGCGCGGGCGGCGGCCAGCGCGAACCGCTCGAAAAAGCCGAGGTTGGCGTTGAAGCTGAGCAGCAGGACGTCGCGGGCCGGCTCGGTCTCCCGCAGCAACGCCAACGGCGAGGCGATGCCCTCGGCCGCCACCACCTCGGCGTTGGTCGCCTGGCTAGCCAAGCAGACCCGCTCCCACGCCGGTGAGTGACCACTGCCCGTCAACGCGGTCCACGGCACCAAGACCAAGCAGCACGCTTGCGAGAGTGTCGATGCGCAACGACACATCGGCCCACCCCTCCGCGCTGACCCGCAGCAGCAGGCCGTCGCGCTCCCGCAGCCGGGTCGGCAGCTTGGGACGACCATCTGCCTGCAGGGTCATCTTGCTGTAGGCGACCCGCTGCGACCGGCGCACCAGCCGCTCGACCAGGGCAGCAGCGAACCTCCGCAGGGGGACGTCGGCGTTCGCCTCCAGCTGGCGCGCCACCCAGCGAGGCCCGAGGTCATCCTCGGCCGGGTGGCCGGCGAAGGCGGCCAGTGCCGGGCCATCGAGGTCTTCCAGCCGGCGGGCGCCAACGGCAAGCACACGGGCCTCAGTCCACGGGTCGGGTCCCGGGTGGTCGGCGCGCAGCTGCTCCTCGACCGGCACAAGCACCCCGTCCTCGACCGTCGGCGGCAACCCGGCCGCAACCTCCCCCACCGTGATGTCTGGCTGAGCGTCGGCGAAGCGCTCGCCGAGCTCGGCGGCCGTCATCGGCTCGCCGAGCTCGCCCACCAGCCATGACCACATCCGCCGCCAGGCACCCACCGAGTAGTTGCGCAAGACGACACCGCGCCACGCCGGCGTAATCGGCAGGGCGGCGGCGACCGGGTCGGTCACGGCGAAGCCGCCGGTGCCCACAGCACGGCGGAACGCGCCGACCAGCGACCCCTCCACCGCCGGCGCCACCACACGAGCCAGCAGCCGCGCGGTCGCCCGCCGGGCCGCGTCCCCAGCAGCGAACCGATCCCCGTCTGCGGCCGCATCGCCTCGGAGGTCGGGTTGGAGGAACAGGCGCTGCAACCAGGGGCCATCAGGGGCCGAGGGCGCCATGCAGATACACAGCTCCCCCGCCGCATCCAGCTCCGGAATGGACACCACATCCCGCTCGGCCAAAGCGAACACCCCGGCCAGCGCCGCCCGGACCCGGCCCTCGTCCAAGCGCGGGCCGGGAATCGGAGGCCGGCCAGCCTCCAGGATGCCCAAGGCGATCTCCGAGCCCTCGTACACGCCGCCGAAGCCGGACCTCGCCTGGGAGTACCGGCCGATGGCGGAAAGCTCGGCGACCACAAGATGCCCGTCGGCGTGCATGCCCTTCTGCACCACGTCGCCCCCATGGGGAGCGCCCAGCTCAACCTGATGCCTATGGCGCAGCGCTACCCCGGCCACCACCACCTCGCAGCGACGCAGCAGCTCACAGGCGGCGTCGAAGTCAAGCCCGCGACGCTCGGCCTCCGACCACACCAGGCCATGCAGCGCATAGGCGCGGGCGTGCGGGGTGGTGGTGATCACCCCAGGCAGCAGCCTGGCCACCAGCCGCAGGACATGGGTCTCTACCCGCAGCGGGTAGCGGGCGGAGACCACGTCCAGCCCCGGACGCGACCATGCTGGTCCCTGGACGACCACCGGCAACGTGTGATCCCCCTTGTGCCGGAAACGACCAATTGGCTTCGCAGCCTACCCGAACCCTCAGGCCAGACCTTGATCGGCGCCCGTGGCCGCCTGGCCCATCCGGGACCGTTCGACCTGGCGCGCTTGCGAGAGTGAGCACGGCCTGGAAGGCGACGGCCCTCCCAGAGTCTCTTGGCGGTGAGTAGGGGGCCGTGTAGCGCGCGGAGCAACGAGCGTATCGACAACGTGCCGGCCGGTTGTGACCCCGGCTGTATCGACGACTCCCTGCCGGTCCGCGCTGACGTCAGCGTCGTCAGTGTCGGACCCAGTCACGGCCGACCGGTCTCTGCCCGTGGGACCGCTGGCACTGACCCGAATACCGCCGCTCAGCGCAGTAGACCAACGTTTTGAACCGGCCCGGTGCGGTGGTCAGTGATCCCGCCGCTGGCGGTTGGGCCAGGGGGTGGTCACGCGCCGGAAGGCGAGGATCTGGAACCGAGGCATCGTGAACGGCCGGTCGTGATCGACGACGTCGGGAACGCGTTGGCGCAGCGTGCGGTCGACCTTAGCCCACACCTCGGGCGAGGCAGCCGAGCCGAGGTCGCTGACAGCGGTCCGCAACTGGGTGGCGATCCGGCTGCGGAGTGCCGGATCGGGGTTGGCCTCAAGCTGGCGGCTCGCATCGGGAAGTGGCCGGAGCCCGGCGGTGGTGGCCAGCTCGTTCACGGCGGCGTAGATCGCTGGATAGGCACCGCCGGGCGCGCCGAGAACGAGCAGCAGCCCGCCCGACGTCAGGGACCGGGCCAGCCCGGTGAGCTCGGCGCGCAGATCCTCGGTCATCGTGGCGTTGGTCAGAAAGTTGTGCAAGATGATCAGGTCGTAGGCGCTTGGGGCGTCGGTCCGCTCCTGGTACGCCAGCTGCCAGGCCGTCTTTGAACTGATGGGCTCGTCGTCGAGGTCGTACTCGCGCGAGATCGTCTGCTGGATCCGGGCCCGCTCGGCGTGATGGGCGGCCAGGACCGAGAACCCACGCAGCTCGGTGTGGTAGCGGCGGAACGGCAGCCGCGCCGGCAGCTCGTCCGGTGGGGTCTGGCGTGCCGTGAGCAGATACTCTGAGAAGTAGTGGAGCACCTGGTCCCAGGCTGGCCCGCGGTCCAGGACGTGCGCATGGGTCACTCTCACTAGAGAGGCTGACTGACCGGTGCTGGTGGCCCATGTCGCGAGGTCATCGTAGACGTCGACGGCGGCGTACAGCCCCGGTGCGGGTCCACCGCCGACGTCGAGCACCGCCATTCGCTTCCGGCGGATCGGCAGCCATCCCTTGGCCAGCAGCAACTCCAAGGCCTGCGTCGCCCTGCCGTAGCGGTCGGCGAGGTGCAGGACGAGGTAGGCCATCGCCTCGCTGGTGTCGGCGAAGGGCAATCGGTCACAGTCGGCCAGCACTGCGGGCAGCCGGCGTGCGACCGCGTCGGCGGCGACCCGTCCGTCCGCGAGCCAGGAGTCGAGCATCGCGCTGACCGCGGCGCACACCGACTCCAGCCGCGTCTGGCTGCGGTCGGTTTCGGCGTGCCGCCAGGTCAGGAAGTCGGTGGCCACGGTCCGCTCCCATTGGCGGGCCGAGGTCGGAAGCGGCGTGGACGGGCGGTTGGGTGACGATCGGGGTTGCATCCGCCCAAGATGCCACCGTCCGCAACCGTAGTCATGAGCTTTCCGTCGCTCATTGCCTGCCAGCGTCGGGCGTCGAGGCGCTCTGCTCACCCGGGGTCAAGCCGTCTGGGACCAGGAGCTCCGCGGCTCGGACACGCAGCCATGGCGTGAAGGACTCACGGTTTTCGCGATCACCAACACGAGCTTCCCGGTCGCCGCGTCATGCCCACCATGCTCCCCCTGCAGGTCAACGACGTTGTCGGAGTGCGTGGCGATCTCGATCTCGGCCAGGCGGTTGTACTTGGCAACGCGTTTCCTCGAGCCGACACCAAGGGAACACAAAGCTGATCTTCAGCGCTGTGGTGGGCCGCGACGCTCGGATGCCGGGGCGTATCTGCATCCTGACCACCGCCGGCGGCGCCGTTGGCAGCCGGTGGTTGAGCCCGCTACACCCACGGGACGCCGCCGACTTCACCGGCCCACCCTCGAATCCTCCTGAGGTCACGGTAGGAGCCCTGGTATCCGAGCGAGTGAAGGATCAGGAGCACCAGGTAGTGCCGCATAAGGCGCCACACCTCTGCCACCAGGCCGTCAAGCCGGTAGACCTGCTCCTGTGCGTCCCTTGGATGCACCAACCGGTTACGAACCTGCGTCACCACCTCCGGGCCGTCGAGGATCCTCCCTTGGCGCGCCTTCTCGTCGGCCACGAACCTCGCGGTCACCGGCAGGAGGTTCACGTCGATGTCAGTAGGGATCTGCGCGTCCGTCAGCACGATGCGGAGCAAGTGGTGCGCTTCCGCACGCCGGTACTGGTCCTCGGTCATCCCGCCGCCGAGGACCAGGGTCTGCCACATGAGGTGTTCAAGCCCAGCGGCGCCCATCATGATCCGCGGCTCGACAAAGCCACGATCGTTCATTGCCGCGATGCCGAACATCATCTGGAGCCGCAGAGCCGGCCGCCGGCCCGGATCAGCGAACGCCTTGATGACACGACCGAGGAAGTCGGCCAGAGATGCGTGCTGCTGCTGGTGCCACCACCCAGGGCTGATCTTCCTCGCCGGATCGCAGTGATTCGGGCGCCAGTCCTCCCACACAACCTCACCGGTGCTGGCCTCGCCAACCGGCAACATCGGAGCTGCCCAGCGGCCGAGCGCAAACGACACACCGACGTGCAACGCGGCGAGCAGGGGCTCGGCCTCGGCGGCAGTAAAGGTCGCTCCATCCGCACGGCG
>WNFV01001303.1_pt1 | contig 52598 bp, 68 predicted proteins | sample 5400101 | NCBI WGS metagenome assembly WNFV01 (sample SAMN13153361, study PRJNA577476) | soil metagenome | isolation source: 115 cm soil or saprolite under grassland replicate 1 | place: USA:California | collected 2016-06-15
CAATCGCCGCGCCCGTGCCCGTCATGAGGCCCAGGCGGAGGAGGTCGCGTCTACTGAGTCGGGCTGCCACCGCGGCGGAACGCTACGCCCGAGGCGAGAGACGCGCAAACACAGCCGCGCTTAACGCGCCGACTGAACCTTGGCCCACGCGTCCTGCGCCGCGCGGGCCAGCGTTTCCGGAGAGTCTTGGCTGCGACCCTCCTCCCAGACGACTTCCGCGATCGCCATGCCGTCGAAGCGGGCGAGCACCGGAGCGAGGACGGAGAAGTCGATCGTGCCGCGGCCCATCGGCAGGTGCTCGTCGCGCTGGCCGTGGTTGTCGTGCACGTGCATGTGCACGATCGCGTCGCCCAGCAGCCGCACGAGCTCGGCGGTGTTGCCGTTCACCGCGCCGTGCCCGGTGTCGAGACAGGCCTTGAGACCTGGTGCGCTCCCGACGAGGGACGCGAGATCGGCCGCCGTCCGGTCGATCCCCGCGTGGTACGGCCCGCAGTTCTCGACCGCGATCGTGACGCCGAGCTGCGCACCGCGAGCGGCGAGCTGCGCCAGCGCCTCGCGCGACAGTCGCGTGAACACGTCCGCGAAGCGCGGATCGCGCAGGTCGCCCGGATGCGTGACGAGCACGGTCGCGCCGATCTCGCTCGCGAGCTCGACCGCGGCGAGGTGCTGCCGCAGCGATTCGCGCCAGATGCCGGGGTTGATCGAGGCGAGGCTCGCGTTCCCGAGCGGACCGTGCATCGACATGGCGGCGAAGTCGGCGAGCGCCTTGCGCAGACGCGGGCGCATGTCCGCGGGCGTCTCGTCGGGATGTGCGTGCGGGTGATCGGCCCAGACCTCGAACGCGTGGAAGCCCTGTCGCTTCGCGAATTCGATGGCCGCCTCGAGCGGGCGCTGTAGCAGCATCGAGCTGGAGACGCCCAGATGTACGGGCACTACGGCAGGCTACGACGCCGCCACGCGCCGCCTAGACACAGCCTGCGCCGTCGAATCCCGCAAGTCCCTGCCGAACAGAAGGGCGTCCGGAAACGTGCTTCGCCGTCTCCATGGATCGGGGGCCCCGCGACGAAGCGCCCGAGGCATACACATACACAGCTCGAGTTATGTATACTCATGAAATGAAACGGCTTCAGATCCTCGTCGACGAAGAGCTGGACACGAAGCTCGAAAGCGCCGCGGCATCCACCGGACGCTCGAAATCCGCGCTCATCCGCGACTTCCTGCGTCAACACCTCTCGCCGCTGCCCCCACTCGAGGCGGATCCGCTCTTCCGGCTCGCGGGCAAGGGCTCATTCGAGCCGGCGCGCGTTGACGATGTCGTGTACGGCGATCGCACGGCCACACGACGCCGCCGCGGCCACGCCCAAACGCGACGGTGATCTTCGCCGACTCGTCGTTCTGGATCGCGATCTACAACCGGCGCGACGATCAGCACGCGCGCGCGATGGCGCTGGCAAAGAAGTACGCCGCAGGTCCGTTCGTGGTCACGAACCATGTCCGCGGGGAGACGTGGACGTATCTTGTCAGACGCACGACACACGCCGATGCGGTCGAGTTCCTCGATGGCCTGGAGCGATCCCCTCGGATCAGGCTCGAGTTCGTCTCGCAAGGGGTGGAGGATGAAGCGCTGCGCTGGCTGCGTCGGCGCGACGAGCTCGAGTACTCCTTCGTCGATGCCACGAGCTTCGCGCTGATGCGTGCGCTGCGCATCCGCGACGTGCTCGCGTTCGACCAGGACTTCGCCGCGGCGGGGTTCCGCCTCCTTACCGAGTAATCGCAGCCCGTCGAGAGCGCCGGACGGCCCAGGTGCGCGCCATCGCGCTTCACGGTGGCCGTGCTCACCTGGTGGGCGCAGAATTCCACCCTTGACCGGTGTAATGCAGTCACCGCGTGAGGCGGCGACCGCGGCGTTCGCCCGGCACGCGTGGCGCGAGGCGTACGAGCGCTACCGCGAGGCCGACGCGCTGGAGCCGCTCGCGCCGGCCGATCTCCTCGCGTACGCCGACGCCGCCTGGTGGCACGGCGAGCCGGACGCGGCGGTCCATCTCCGCGAGCGCGCGTACGCCGCGTACGTCGAGGCCAAGGACCACCGCGGCGCGGCCGGTGTCGCGCTCCTGTTGTTCAACGACAGCGTGATGCATCGTCAGGAGAGCATCGCGAAGGCATGGCTCGCGCGGGCGGAGCGCCTCCTCGAGGGCGACAACGACTGCGCCGAATACGGCTGGCTGCGCTTTTGCCGCGCGCTCCTCGCCGGCAACACCGGCGACGCGGACACCGCGATCGCCGAAACGCGCGGGGCGCTCGACCTCGGCACGCGCCACGCCGACCGCGACCTCATGGCGAGCGCGCTCGCCGTCCAGGGCATGAGCCTCGTCACGAAGGGAGAGGTGCGCGAGGGTATGGCCCTGGTGGACGAGGCGACCATCGCCGCCGTGAGCGGCGAGCTCGGCCTCTTCGTCACGGGCTGGGTGTACTGCAACACGATCAGCACCTGCCGCGATCTCGGCGACTACCGGCGCGCGAGCGAGTGGACCGAGGCAGCGCACCGCTGGTGCGATCGCCAGTCGGTCACCGGATTCCCGGGGATCTGCCGCGTGCACCGCGCGGAGATCATCGCGCTCCGCGGATCCCTCGCGAAGGCCGAGCAAGAGGCGCGGCTCGCCTGCGACGAGCTGAGCCGCTGGGACATCCGGCCGGTCGTCGCCGAGGCCTTCTACGAGATCGGCACGATCCGCCTGCGCATGGGCGACCTGCCCGCTGCGGAGGAGGCCTTCCGGCAAGGGCACGAGCAGGGTCGCGTCCCCGAGCCGGGGCTGTCGCTGGTGCGACTGGCGGAGGGCAAGCCCGCGGTCGCGCTCGCGTCGCTGCGGCGCCTGCTCGAGGACGAGCGCTCGCGTCCGGCGCGCGCGCGCCTGCTCCCAGCGCTGGTCGAGGTCGCGATCGCGGCGGGCGACCTCGACGCCGCCGACATGGCGACGACGGAGCTCGAGGAGATCGCCGAGTCCTTCAACAGCGCGTCACTGCGTGCGAGCGCGCGCTCCGCGCGCGGCACGCTGCGCTTCGCGCACGGCGACTACGCGTCCGCCGAGCGTGATCTGCGGAGCGCCCTCGCGGCGTGGCAGGAGCTCGAGCTCCCGTACGAGGCCTCGCAGACGCGGGTGCGCCTCGCGCTCACGCTGCGCGCGGCCGGCGACGAGGACGGCGCGCTCCTGGAGCTGCGCGCGGCGCGGTCGACGTTCGAGCGCATCGGCGCGCGCCGCGACGCGCGCATCTTGGCGACGCTGCTGGGGGAGGACGTCGACGCGGCCGCGCCGCGCGTCACGCGCACGTTCCTCTTCAGCGACATCGTCGGCTCCACCAAGCTCGCCGCGACCATCGGTGACGACGCCTGGAAGAGCCTGATGCGCTGGCACGACGACACGCTCCGCAGCGTCATCGCGGCGCACGGCGGCGAGGAGATCCGGCATCAGGGCGACGGGTTCGTCGTCTCGTTCGACGCTCCGACGGCGGCGATCGACTGCGCCATCGCGATCCAGCAGCACCTGGCGGAGCACCGCAAGGCGCACGGTTTCGCGCCGGGCGTGCGCATCGGCGTGCACGAAGCCGCGGCGATGAAGCGCGGCCTGGACTACGCCGGCGTCGGCATACACGAAGCCGCGCGGATCGGCGCTCTCGCGGGCGAGGGCGAGATCCTCGTGACCCGGCCGACGCTCGACGGGAGCGAACGTACCTACGCGACCGGCGCGGCGCGCAGCGTCGAGCTGAAGGGCATCGAGGGTCCCGTCGAGGTGCTGCCGGTCAGCTGGCGGTAGCGCGGTAGGCACCATCGGGTAGCCTCAGGGCAATGCCGAAGATCTGGGTGTCCATGGACGAGAAGCTCCTGCGCCGGGTGGATCGCGCGGCGAAGCGCGCCGGCGTGAGCCGCAGCGCCTACATCGCGCGCCTTGCCGCTCGCGACGTCGCGCAGGGCGTCGGACCGGGTGCTGATCCCGAGGCTCGGAAAGCACTCGCGGACATCGACCGGCTCTTTAGGGAGAATCCGCCGCCACCGGGATTTGATTGGACCTCCGAGATCCGGAAGATGCGCGACTCGCGCTGACCGCCGCGTCTCGACGCTACCCAGCCGCGGGCACCTTCTCCAGTAGCTGCTACGCGATCCCCAGCGCGTCGAGGACGCGCGGGCGGCATCTAGGCGGATCGTCAGGAGGGTTACCGGAGCATGAAGAACAAGCCCAGTCGAAAGCCATTCGTGGATCCATTCGATGCGCTCGGCGACGAAGAGTTCGAGCGCGAGGTCTTGGAGGCCCTCGACCGGGGCACCACGAAGATCTCGCTGCGCGTACCGAGTGACCTTCTCGGCCGAACGAGGCAAGCGGCCGAACGGCGCGGCGTCCCATATCAGGCGCTCATTAAGGTCCTGATCGATCACGGTCTGCGGCGCCTTGAGCGCGTTCCGACCGGCGCCGCACGGCGTCGTCGCTAGATATCTACGACGCCGCTGGCATCACCGCCGGCGCACCCGCCACGTCAGTTCCACGCCGCGCCTGCGCGGCGATCGTCACGAGATCGGTGTCGTCCAGCTCGTGCACCTCGTCGCCGCGGCGCATCGCCAGCTCGTAGGCGCGTTGCAGCGCCTCGCCCTCGAGCGGCACGCCGAGCTCGGCCAGGCGCGCGGCGAGACCGCGGCGCCCCGATAGCTTCGACACGACGAATCGCCGGCTCTCCCAGCCGACCGACTGCGGGGTCATGATCTCGTAGTTCTGCGCGTACTTGAGCACGCCGTCCTGATGGATGCCCGAGGCGTGCGCGAAGGCGTTCGCGCCGACGACGGCCTTGTTCGGCTGCACCGGGAGCCCGGTGAGCTCGCTCACCATGCGGCTGGTGGGGACGATCCGCTCGGTCCTGATGCGCGTGTCCGCGCCGTACCAGTCGCGCCGCTGGCGCAGCGCCATCACCGTCTCCTCGAGCGAGGCGTTGCCGCCGCGCTCGCCGATCCCGTTCATCGTCACCTGCACCTGGTCCGCGCCGACCTCGACCGCGGCGAGCGTGTTCGCGACCGCGAGGCCGAGGTCGTTGTGGCAGTGCACGCTGATCTTGATCCCGCCGTTGAACGACGCGAGCGCCCCGCGGATCGCGAGCACGGTGCGCGCGAACTCCTGGGGCTGCGCGTACCCGACGGTGTCGGGGATGTTCATCCACTTCGCGCCGGCCTGCGCCGCGGCCTGGTAGACGGTACCCAGGAAGTGGATGTCGGTCCGCGTGGCGTCCTGCGCCGAGAACTCGACCTCGTCGGCGTGCTCGACCGCGCGGCGCACCGCGCGCGTCGTGCGCTCGATGCACTCGGCCGCGGTGATGCGCAGCATGTGGTCGAGATGGATCTCGCTCGTGCTGATGAAGACGTGGATGCGCTTGCGCGCCGCGGGCGCGAGCGCGCGCGCGGCCGCGTCGACGTCGCCGTCGGTGGTGCGCGCGAGCGCGGCCATCGTCGGGCCCTTCACGCTGCGCGCGACGTTGCGGACGGCCTCGAACTCGCCCGCGGATGCGGCGGGGAACCCGGCCTCGATGACGTCCACGCCCAGATCCGCGAGCGCCTGCGCGATCTTGAGCTTGGCGTCGGCCGTGAGCGCCGCGCCGGGGGCCTGCTCGCCGTCGCGCAGGGTGGTGTCGAAGATCTGGATGTGACGCATCTCTGCCTCCCTATTCCGCGGGCGTCGCGACGCGCTCGGGCGCGCGCGGCGTCGCGGGTGCCGTTGCCTGACGCGGGACGTCACGCTTGGGCAGCCACGGCATCATCTGCCGCAGCTTCCGTCCGACCTGCTCGAGGAGCTGCTCCTGCTCCTTGGCGCGCTGCGCGTAGAGGTTCGGCGCGCCGGCGCGGTACTCGGCGATCCACTTCTTGGCGTGCGTGCCGTCCTTGATGTCGCTGAGCACCTTGCGCATCTCCTCGCGCACGCGCTCGTCGATGATCCGCGGGCCGACGGTGTAGTCGCCGTACTCCGCGGTGTCGCTCACCGAGTAGCGCATGTACGAGAGCCCGCCTTCGTAGATGAGGTCGACGATGAGCTTCATCTCGTTCACGCACTCGAAGTACGCGACCTCGGGCTGGTAGCCGGCGTCCACCAGCGTCTGGAAGCTGGCCTTCATCAGCTCGCTGATGCCGCCGCAGAGGATGACCTGCTCGCCGAACCAGTCGGTCTCGACCTCCTCGGCGAAGGTCGTGAGGATGACCCCCGCGCGCGTCGCGCCGACGCCCTGCGCGTATGCGAGCGCGGTCGCCTGCGCCTTGCCGCTGCGGTCCTGGTGCACCGCGAGCAGCGCGGGCACGCCCTTGCCTTCCTTGAAGACCTCGCGCATGCGGTGGCCGGGCGCCTTCGGCGCGATCATCACGACGTCGGCGTCGGGATGCGGTTCGACCTCCTTGAAGTGCACGCTGAACGCGTGCGCGACGAGGAGCGTGCGCCCCTTCCCCATGAACGGCGCGACCTTCGCGTACGCCTCGCGGTGCGCCTGGTCGGGAACCAGGAGCGCGACGATGTCGGCGTTGCGCGCGGCGTCGGATGTCTCGCGGACGGTGAAGCCGTCCTCCTCGGCCTTGGCCCACGACTTCGACCCGGCCTGCAGGCCGACTATGACCTCGTGCCCGGAGTCACGGAGGTTCTGCGCGTGCGCGTGGCCCTGGCTGCCGTACCCGATGACGGCGATGGTCTTGCCCCGCAGGGCCCTCGGGTCGACGTCCTTGTCGTAGAAAACGGTTGCCATCGTCGTCCTCCCTTAGAGATGCGTCTCGGTCGATCTAGAGATAGGTCTTGGTCGTCAGGTTGTTGAGCCGCGGGTTGTGTCCGATGACCTGGTCCGCGTCGATCGGCACGTCGACCACGATCGAGCGGCCGCGTGTCTCGTAGCACGCGTCCACGATGTCCTCGAGGTTCGAGAGGTCCGGCGCGACGCGCAAGCCCTCCCAGCCGTACGCCTCGGCCGCCTTCACGAAGTCGATCTGCGGGAGCTTTGAGTGGTACTTGCGCTTCTCGACGTCGGGGATGATCACCTCGAGCCCCTTGTCGACGATCCCGTAGACGCCGTTGTTGATCACGAAGATGCGCAGATCCATGTTCGCCACGTCGGCGAGGCAGCCGCCGAAGAGCCGCCAGCAGCCGTCGCCGGTGAAGGCGAAGACGTGCTTGTCGGGGGCCGCGGCCTTCGCGCCGACGGCGATGCCGAACGCGCCGCCCATCGCGGATCCGTCGTGGGTGGACCAGAACGGCATGTGCTCGTGCGGGCGCTGGTTGACGTACTGGCGGTCCTTGTACGCGCAGCACACGTCGTCGATGCCGATCGAGTTCGGCCGCCACATCTTGTGCAGACGTCCGTAGAACTCGACGCCGTCGACCGTCCCCGGGCGCGTCTCGCGCGGGACGGTGCGCGTGTTGAGGTTCGCCGGCGCGGGCGGCGTGCTCGGCCGCTCGTGCACGGTCCGCTCGAGCCGCGGCATGACCTCGTTCAGCACCAGCGAGATGTCGCCGCGGACGATGCGGTACTCGCCGCCGACGCGGTGGCGGAACTCGCCGTTCTTGTGCCCGTACGCGTCGCGCAGGTCGGTGAAGTGGTACGTCCAGCCGGCGTTGATGCGGCCGAGGTTGAGCGAGTACTCGCCCGGGTCGAACCCGAGGGTGATGACGACATCGTCCTTGCCGACGCTCTTCCAGAGATCCATCGCGGCGTCGTTGCCACCGAAGCTGATGTAGCCGTAGCCCCAGCGGTTGGCCGGTGAGACGGCGTTGGCGCCGTTCACCGACCAGACCGTCGGGGCTCGCAGGAGGTCCGCGAGGCGTGTGGTCAGTTCGTGGATGCCCGGCGCGAAGGCGGCCTCGGCGCCGACATAGATGACGACGCGGCGGCCCCTCGCGATGCGCGGGAACTCCTCGAGGAACTCGCTCACGTCGCGCGCGACGAACGTGCGCGGCTTGCTCGTCCAGGGGACGTCGGCGTCGGCCGGGCGCGAGAGGACGTCGGGGTGGAACGCGATCGCGACGGGCTTGCTGCGCTTCAGCACGCGCTGCGCGCGCTTCAGTCCTTCCTCGAGCGTGTGGATGTTGTCGATGACGACGAGGCCCTCGCCGAGCTCGGCCTCGAGCTGCGGGACGACGTTCATCCCGTGCTCGGACACGTCCTGGAGCGGACCGTTGCCGACGGACATCGTGGAGTTGAGCGCCACCAGCCAGACGCCGGGGATGTTGTGCAGCTTCGCGTCGGTCATCCCGGAGCCCCCGAGCTTGGTCGCGGCGCCGGTGGTGGTCACGCAGCCCGCGATCTTCCCGGTCGCGAGGTAGTGGCCGATGGGCGCGAAGCCCGCGACGTACTCGCCGATGGTGAGCATGCGCGAGGTGCCGTCGCCGGTCTGGGTGAGGTCGGTGTACGGCTCGAAGTGCTTCGCGACGTGGACCACACCGCCGCCGTTCACGCCGGCGAACCAGGTGATGCCCCACTGGCGGAGGGCGTCGACGAGCGCGGCGTTCCCGCTCGTTTCGGTCGCGGTGCCGCTTCGCTTCTGGACGTCCCGTTCGAGGACCGCCATGCCGATCTCCCCTTCTGAAAACGAAGAGGCCTCCCGTTGCCGGGAGGCCTCTCGATTTCCGCTACTTGGTGTTGGGTTAGTTCCTCGCGCCTCCCAGCCGCACGTACGCCCTCTCGACGAGGACGATGCCAATAAGGGCCAGGACGAGGCGGCTGAACTGCATCAGGCGGACAGTGTCTTTGGGCCGGTCAGACCGCGTCAATGTCGGGGTGGGAGCAGTGTGCAAAGCGCACCTCGCGGCAAGCCGCCGCCGATCTCCGTACGTGTGTGTCATCCTGTGTGCATGCGTGTGCACATAAACCTCGACCCGAAGCTCGTGGCGCAGCTCGACAAGCGCCTCGGCCGCCGCAAACGCAGCGCCTTTATCGAGGAAACGATCCGGCGCGCGCTCGAGGACGAGCGCCGGTGGGACGACATCTTCGCGGCGCTCGGGAAGATCGAACCCAAGGGCCACGAGTGGGACGCCGACCCGGCCGCGTGGGTGAGAGCGCAGCGCCGCTCGGATCCACGCCGAGTCGGCTGACGTCGCGTGCCTATCCTGCTGCTCGACACGACCGTCTTGATCGACGCGGTCCGTGGCCTCAGGGCGGCGGACCGCATCCGCGCGATTCGTAGCTCATCGCCGGCACCATTCACCTGCGCGATCAACGTCGAGGAGCTCTGGCGCGGCGCACGGCGCAACGAGGAAGCCACGATCCGTCGTCTGCTGCGCGGGTTGCGCATCGCGCCGCTGGGCGAGGCCGAAGGCGAAATGGCCGGAACGTGGCGCCGCGAGTTCGCAGCCCGCGGCCTGACGCTGGGTCAGCCGGACTGCCTCATCGCCGCGGCGGCCGTCAGCGTCGGCGCGCACCTCGCGACCGGCAATCCGCGCGACTTCCCGATGAAGGAGCTCTTCGTGGAGGAGTGGCCGGCGGGAGCGTGACGGCGGACGCGATCACCGCATCACGCCCTAATCGACCCAGATCGAAGCGTCCGCGAGAAGGTCACGTCTTGCGGTCGCCGCGACGAAGCTCCTTTGAAACGTCGCGGATCTCAAGCGTTCCGGACATCTCCCGCAGTCGCATGATCGCGTCGCCCTCGAGATAAGCACGGATGGCAATCTCGATCGCCTCGGTCTTTGACCTGTCAGGCAGACGTTCGCGAAGCGCTTCCAGCAGGGAGTCGTCGATGTCCACGGTGTTTCGCATATGGTCCTTCAGCGCGGCCACGGAAGCTCGTCCCTGAGATTCTCGTCGGCCAGCCCGCGCTCTTCACGCAGATCGAGCTTGGCGAGCTCGCGCAGTAGCCGGCGGGCACGCTTCTCGCGCAGCGACAGTAGACCTTCCTGGACGGCGCGGCTGCGACTTGCGTACTCACCCTCGGCGACCCAACGATCGACCTCACGGAGGAGCTTCGCATCGATGGTCACTTGAACCTTCGCTGTCGCCACGAGAATCCTCCTCGAAGCCGGGTAAGACGATTCATGATGCCCGTGATCGAGAACGTTCGCGAGCACAGTCAGATGCGCGCGAGCGCGAGATCGAGGACCGCCGCCTGGCCTGATCGCGTGGCGCGCAGCGCGCGGTCGATCGCTCCCGCCAGCTCGGCCGGATCCTCGACGCGCTCCGCGAACGCGTGGCACGCGCGCGCGAGCGCGGCGTAGTCGGGCGGCTCGTCGAAGCGGACGCCCGGATACGCATCGGTCCGCACCGACACGCCCTCTGGAAACAGGTCCTGCACGGGGCGCTGGCTCGCGCGATACCCCGCGTTGTCGAGGATCACCGTGAGGAACGGCGCCTGCGCCCGCGCGGCCATCCAGAGCGCGGCGATCGGCGAGCCGAAGACGAACGAGCCGTCGCCGACCATCGCCACGACGTCGCGCGACGGCGCCGCGAGCTTCGCGCCGAACGCCGCGCCGAGTCCCCACCCGAGACCGCTGCCATTCGAATCGAGCCACGTACCGGGCACGTCGCGTCCGAGGATGCGGCGCACGCCGTCGCTGCTCGTCACCATCTCGTCTACCACGATCGCCTCGGCCGGCATCATGGCGCGCAGCGAGTCCGCGATGTGCGCGAGGCTCAGCGGCCGCGCCCTGCGCTCCGCCTCTGTCGCGCCGACGACCCGTGCCGCGCGCGTGTGATAGTCGTGTCGCTCGCGCCAGCGCGCGCGATCCGCCGCGGTGGCATGGGGCTCGAGCGCGGCGCGCAGCGCGGGTAGCGCCTTCGCCGTGTCCGCCTGGATCGGAAGGTCCACTGGAAAACCCCAGAGCTGGATCGTCGATTTGTTCGGATCGATGTCGATCTGTGCGATGCGCGCCGAGGCCGACGGAGCGGCGCGCGCGGGAAGCCAGGGAACGTCCACGTCGAGGAGCAGCATGACGTCGGCCTCCCGCAGCGCGGCCTCAGCATCGCGCGCGAGGAGCGGATGCGAGGCTGGAAAATTCATCGCGCCGCCGTCATCGACGACGGGCATGCCCAGCAGCTCCGCGAGCGCGACGAGATCCGCGACCGCCACGGTGTGACGGCCCACGCGCCCGGCGATCGCGAGCGGCGCGCGCGCCTGAGCGAGCCAGCCCGCGAGCTCGTCGAGCGCGGACGGGTCACCGGCCGGTGTGATCGCGGGCGGCGCGCGGCCGACCATCGCGAGCGAGACGCCGTCCATCGGCGACATGAGCACCTCGCGCGCCGCCATGAGGTACACCGGACCGCAGGGCTCCGTCCCCGCGATCTGAAATGCGCGCGGGACGAGCTGATGGAGCGTGTCAGTGCGCCCGAGCTCGTGCGCCCACTTCGTGTACGAGCGGACGATGCCGATCTGATCGCGGACGTCCTGCTGCCAGTTCACCGGTCGCAGGCGTTTCCCCGGCGCCTCGCCGTCGACGGTGTACGGCGTGCGACCCGCGAGGATCACGACGCCTGCCTCGCCGCGCATCGCGTCGTGCAGATTGCCGCCGAGGTTCTGCGTGCCGACGTCGACGTGCACGACGACGATCTGCGGCCGTCGCGTGACGGAGAAGTAGCCGTGCGCCGCGGCGAGCGCGACGCTCTCGAAGAGCGACGGAATGATGCGCGGCGTCTTGGCGCCGCGGGACGCGAGCGCGACGAGCGCCTCTTGGAGCGGCGCGGTGTCCGTGCCGGGATTGAGGAAGAGCACGTCGGCCCCGAGCGCGGCGAAGAGCTGGATGATCGCCTCGGCGCCGCTCCGCGCGTCCGCCGTGGCGGGGCCGGTGCGCGTCAGCGCTTATCGAGCCCGCGGTCGGCGGCGCTCCGCACCAGCGAGTCGTCGAGCATCTTCGCGACGTCGAAGCTCTTCACCTTGTCGTTCTTCGCGCCGAGGAGCTCCTTCGAGTCCGCGAACATCTCGACCTTCGGATACGGCAGGCTCGGATGGACCTGGATGTAGAAGTCATACGCATACGCGGCCTTCTTCGGATCGTCGATCTTGCTCCACTTGCGGATCGCCTCGAGTGCGAGCGGACGGTCCTTCTTCTCGCGCGCGATCGCGAGGACCATCGCGTCGATGAAGCGCTGCGCGACGTCACGGCGTGTGTTGAAGAACTTGCGATCGAACGTCACGGCGTTCTGCACCGCGGGGAGCTTGAGGTCGGCGAGGTTGAAGAGCGGCTTCCAGCCCTTCTCCTCGAGGACGAGGTTGTCCGGGACGAGCTCGGCCGCACCCTGGATCGCGCCGGCGACCGCCGCGGCGGTGCGCTCCTGCGCGGAGCCCACGGTGACGATGGTCACGTCCTTGTCCGGATCGAGGCCCAGCTTGCGCAGCGCGACGCGTGTCCCGATGTCCGAGGAGCTCCCGATGCTCGACACTCCGATCTTCTTCCCCTTGAGGTCGGCCGGCGTGTTGATCCCCGGCGCGGCCTCGAAGATGAAGGGATAGCTCGGCGCGGGCACCGCCACCGTGACCAGATCGGCGCCTCCCGCGACCGCCGAGAGGACATCGCTCCCGGCCCCAAGCGACACGTCGACCTGACCGGCGATGAGCGCGGCGATCGACTGCGTGCTCGCGATGTACTGGATGTCGGCGTCGATGCCGTTGTCGGCGAAGATCCCGCCGTCCTTCGCGACGTACGTCCAGAGGAAGCTGGCACTCGTCGTGGGGATCGCGATCCTGAGAGCCACCGGCGGGGGGCGCGGCGTGGAGGTTGCTGCTGCGGTTGGGGCGCTGGTGGGCGTGGCCGTCCCGCCACAGGACGCGGCGAGGATCGCGCACGCTGCGAGCAGTCCAACCGACCGACGCATCGGCCACAGAGTATGCGTCACTTTCGACCTCGGCGATGGCGTGATGCTTCCCGGCTATGACGATCCGACAGTGATGCCGCCCTACGGTGGCGAGCGTTTCCTGCCGAGCGTCATCGGAAAGGGTCGGTCGTCGACGCAGTGGGTGCTGACGAAGGACACCGACCTGACGATCGACTATCTGGATCCCTATTCGATTGATCGCATCGCAAAGGTGCTGGCGCTCCCCGAGACGCACTTCGGTATTGGTAAGGGACTGACGACGATCTGCGTCGCGACGCCAGAGGGCCCGAAGATCCTGAATCAGGCCCTCATCGACTCGGTCGTCAGCCTCGACCCGGGATCGCCGGACCCGGGAAAGCTGGGGTACGGGAACACCAGCGAAACGGTGGGCTGCAAGTGAAGCGACACGTGCGTCTCACGGCGCTCCTCGCGGTCGGCGTGCTGATGCTGGCCGGCACCGCCGCCGCCTGGGCAACTTTCACGACGAAGCAGATGACGTTCGTCGACGCCAAGCGGGGCACCGGTCTCACCGTACAGGTCGGTCAGGCGGCCTCGGACGCTGGCCATTTCATCTTCGTCGTCGACGGGCGGGGTTCGTACGAGGTCAGCGACCGTACCGCGATGACCGTGCACTCCGATACCAGCGTGACCTTCCAATACGCCGGCCCTGCCCAATTCAGGCCGGATCCTGACTCTGGCGCGCGATTCGTCGCGTCGACCGTCGACATCAAATTCCAGGCGCAGGTCGACCCGGGACACCACACCGCCGAAGCAACGCTGAGCGAGCTCGGTGGCCAGTTCCATCTGGTCGTTGGCGCGGTCGGAAGGGGAGGAATCGAGACCACGCTTAGGGCGTTCGAGGACGCGGTCCTTCGCGGCGACGGTCGCGCTCTGTACCCGATCCTCGACAGCGTGCTCGCGGCCCACTACACGACCGATGAGTTCGCTCGCGCCATGGACGCGCAGATCGCGTCAGCCGGACGAGTCGTCTCGCTTCGCCGCGTGAGCGTCAGCGACGTCCAATACGACGACTTTGGATCGGTATTCATGGTCGTCCGGTACGAGACGCAGACGGCATCGCCATCAGGGACGCCGGCGACGGTGCTGTACGACGCATACTTCGTTCGCGAGGGCGATGCATGGAGGCTCTGGTTCACCGGAGAGCGTTAGGCAGCTGTCGGGCTCTTCCGCTGTTCGCGGTCGCCCTGCTCCTCATCACATCCTGCGATCTGACAAATCCATTTCTGCCGAGAAGCGCCCTCCAGGGCGACCCCGCCGCGAAGATCCGTTATCCCGACTCGACTGAGCTGGCGAAAGTCGGATATGAGCGGCAAGTAACGCTGGAAGGTCCGGCGCCCGCGGTCGACGGATTCATTTTTGGCGCGGACACCAGCCGAGACGAGGTCTTCTATTACTACGACCGCGAGCTACGCCGCCTCGGCTGGCAGCAGGATACGTACAGCATCTACCGATCGACGGTTGAGCTGGTTGCGTGGGGCTGGTGTAAGCCACGGATGACCTTCCGACTCGGTGTCAAAGACGCGAGTCGCGCGTTCCAGGCCGACCTCTACCAAGGTCGCACGTACCAGATCGTCTTCGAGGCCAACTTGCAGGGCCGCGAAGCCGACGTGCCGTGTCCGAAGCGCTGACCGAACCGCTCGTTCACACCATGGGCCTCGGCCGTTCATACGTCGTGGGCGGCGCGCGGGTGAACGCGCTCGATGGCGTCGACCTCGAGATCGGCACGGGGGAATCACTGGCCATCGCCGGCCCATCCGGGTCCGGCAAGTCGACGCTATTGAATGTCATCGGAGGCCTCGATCGCGCGACAAGCGGCACGGCGAAGGTCGACGGGCGCGATCTGAGTCAGCTCGGCGCGCGCGAGCTTGCGGCCTATCGCGCGACGACGGTCGGTTCGTTTTCCAGTCGTTCCGACTGCTGCCCTATCTCACGGCGCTCGAGAACGTGGCACTCCCGATGACGCTCGCCGGCACCGCTCGACGCGCGGCCGAATCTCGCGCGCACGCGCTCCTCGAGCGCGTCGGCCTCGGCGAGCGTCTGCGGCACCGACCGGCGCAACTTTCGGGCGGTGAGCAGCAGCGCGCCGCCGTCGCGCGCGCGATCGCGAATGCGCCGAAGCTGCTGCTCGCGGACGAGCCCACCGGCAACCTCGACGCGGCCGCGAGCGCGGAGCTGCTCGCTCTGTTCGACACGCTGCGCGGAGAAGGCCTCACTCTCGTCGTGGCGACGCACAACGACGAAGTTGCGCGGCGTATGGACCGGATCGTCGGACTCCATGCTGGCCGGATCGCCGCACCCGCCAGCCGATGAGCTGGTCGCAGATCCTCGCGCACGCGGCACGCAACGTCGGAAGGCGGCCGCTGCGCAACATCCTCGCTGGACTCGGCGTCGCGCTCGGCACGGCGACGCTCGTCGCCCTTCTCGCGCTCGGTCGCGGTCTCCAGCTCCAGGTCCTCGAGCGGGGAGCGGAGCAGCCCCTGCTCACGCTCGTGCAGATCACGTCGACGCGGCCGCCCGCCGGCGGGACGGCGCGACCACTCGACGATTCCGCGGTCGACGCGATCAAACGCACGCCACACGTCCGCACCGCGTTGCCAGTGGTGGTCGTCCTCGCATCGGTGCGGCTTGCGGATCGCAGTGTCGGCGGCACGGTCCTGGGGATGTCGCCGGCCGGTCGCGCGCCGTACGCGCTCAGCGCCGGGCGCGCGCCGGATGCGAACGAGACGGGCGTCGCGATCCTCACGCCGGTCGGGGTGCGATCGTTGGGCGCGAGCAGCGATTCCGCAGTTGGCCGGCAGATCGAGCTCGAGGTCCGGCGCGGTGAAACCCGAGCTGAGCGTCGAACGACGCAGCTGCGCGTCGTCGGCGTCGCGGCGGACGACCTGCCGGGACAGCTCGCGCTCATCTCGCTGCCCGACGCGGAGGACGCACTGGCGTGGATCGCGACGGCCGAGAGCGACGACGCGCGCAGCCTTCGCCTCGCCCAGCAAGCCGCCGCGGCTCTGCTCTTCGGCGGACAGGCCGTCACAGCCGAGCTTCCTGGCTCGCGGTACACGGGGATCTGGGCCTTCGCGGACTCTGTCGACCATCTCCGCGATGTCGTGCGCGACGTGCAGGCGCTCGGCTTCGCAGCGTTGTCGCGCGCCGCGCTCGATCAGACCGTGGACGATCTGTTCCGAGCGGTGAACGCGACGCTCGCCGCCGTCGCGGCCATCGCGCTGCTCGTGGCGATGCTCGGCGTGGTGAACAGCCTTGTCACGACGGTGAGCGAGCGCACCGCCGAGATCGGCGTGCTCAAGACGCTCGGCGCGAGTGACACGGTCGTCGAGCGGCTGTTCCTCGCGGAGGCCATGCTGCTCGGTGTGGTCGGCGGGTTCGTGGGGATCGTCGCCGGGAGCCTCGCCGCCCTGATCGCCGCGGCGTTCGGCCGGCAGATCGTCGGCGGGTCGGTGCGTCTCGAGCCGCTGCTCGACGCGCCACTGGTCCTAGCCGCGCTGCTCGCCGCGATCGGCGTCGCGCTCGTTGGCGGCTGGCTGCCCGCGCGCCGTGCTGCGCGCCTCGTGCCGGCCGAGGCGCTGAGGAGCGAGTAAGTGTCGCGCGACCTAGGAGGCGAGCCGCTCCAAGACCTGTCGTCCGAGGATCGCGAGGTGCAGCGCGAGGCGCGAGTCGGCGTCGTTCAGATCGGCGCGCGTGAGCTGCGAGATGCGACGCAGGCGCTGGCGCACGGTGTTGCGGTGCAGGTAGAGCGCGCGCGCGACCGCGTTCACGCTGCCGTGTAGACGGAGGTACGCCTCGAGCGTGCGCACGAGCTCGGCGTGCTTCTCGTCCTCCGCGAGCGGTCCGAGGATCCGCTCGGAGAACGTGCGGATGTCGTGCTCGGGCTGGCCAAGGACGAAGCAGTACGGACCCAGGTCGTCGAAGTGCGTCGTGCGCCCCTCCCCACGAAGCGCGCGAGACACGACGACGGCCTGTTCCGCCTGGAGGAGCGCGAGGTGCGCGCCGGTCGCGCCGTTCTTGGGACCGGCGACGCCGGCGTTGAGGTCGTCATCGCCGACGTCCGCGGAGACGCGGCGGCGCAGCCGCTCCCCCTCGCTGCGCGCGTCGGCGTCTCCCGGGATCTCGTAGACGGCGGCGATGAGGTCGGGCCGCGAGCGGAGCACCTTCGCGTGCGCGGGCGCGGCGGCGACCACGGCCGGACGCAGCCGCCCGTTCGCCGTTCGGCTGATCAGCGCGACCGCGAGGTACCGGGTTCCGCTCGTTTCGGCCTCCTAAAACACGAAAGCCTCCCTGTTGGGAGGCTTTGATTCGTCGCTGGTGACCTGGGTGCTGGACTAGCTCTCGCTGCCTCCCAACGTGTCTCGGCCGTCCTCACAAATGAGGATGGCGACGAGCATCGGAAGGACGCAGCAACGGGACATCTGCGCGTAAAGGTACAGGTCCGCCTGCACAGGGTCAACGGTTTTTCTGCGAGGATTGCGCCATCTCCTCTCCGGTTTCGAACACGCGTGCGTATCGGATCGCGGTCATCGGGGGCGACGGAATCGGCCCCGAGGTGACCGCGGCCGCGCTCCGCGTGCTCGCGGTGGCTGAGCGGAAGTACGGGTTTTCCACCATCCGAGAGACTTTCCCATGGTCGAGCGCGCGCTACCTGGAAACGCGCGAGCGCGTGGTGCCCGAGCAGATCGACGAGCTCAAGCGGTTCGATGCGGTCCTGTTCGGCGCACTCGGCGACCCGCGCGCGCCGCGCGGGCTCATGGAGCGCGATGTGATCCTCGGCCTGCGCCGTCGCCTCGACCTGTACGTGAACCTGCGGCCGATCGTCCTGTATGACGAGCGGCTCTGCCCGATCAAGAACAAGAAGTCCGCCGACGTGGACTTCATCGTCGTTCGCGAGAACACCGAGGACGTCTATGGCCAGACCGGACAGGTGACCGGAAACGGGGCCGACGAGGTCGCATCCGTGGAGATGCGCTTCACGCGACCGGGTATTGAGCGCGTGGTCCGCTACGCGTTCGACCTCGCGCGGTCGCGCGCGAAGAAGCACCTCACGCTCGTGGACAAGGCGAACGCGATCCAGATCCAGGAGCTGTGGCGAACGATCTTCGACGAGATCGGCGTGTCGTATCCCGAAGTGACGCGCGACGCGATGTACGTCGACGCGGCATGCATGTGGATGGTGCTGAAGCCGGAGCAGTTCGACGTCATGGTGACCACGAACCTGTTCGGCGACATCATCACCGACCTCGGCGCGGCGATCTGCGGCGGGCTCGGCGTCGCCGCATCGGGGAACATCCATCCCGGGCGCGTGTCGATGTTCGAGCCGGTCCATGGCAGCGCGCCCAAGTACGCGGGACAGAACGCCGCGAGCCCGGTCGGGTCGATCGGGGCGCTCGCGCTCATGCTGCGGCACCTCGGCGAGCGCGACGCCGCCGACGCGATCGAGCGCGCGATCCGCGACGGTCTGCGCGGCGGGCGCATCAAAGGAGTCGAGGCCGGCGTGCAGAAGACCGACGAGGTCGCGGAGATCGTCGCGACGCAGGTCGCCGGCTGAGGCCGCCGACCTGACGGTGCGCGAACGCAGCTGGGACGCGATCGTCGTCGGCCTCGGCGCGCACGGCAGCGCCGCGGCCTATCACCTCGCGAAGCGCGAACTGTCCGTCCTTGGCGTCGACCGCTTCGAGCGCGGGCACACGCTCGGCTCGTCCGGCGGTCTCTCGCGGATCATCCGGCTCTCCTACTACGAGCACCCCGACTACGTCCCGCTCCTGAAACGCGCCTGGGATCTGTGGCGCGAGCTCGAAGGCGAGAGCGGAGAGACGCTGCTCACTCGGACCGGCGGGTTGTACCTCGGGCCGCCCGCGGGTCAGCTGGTCCCGGGCGCGCTCGAGAGCGCGAGGACGCACGCGCTTGCGCACGAGATGCTCGACAGCTGGGCGCTGCGCCGCCGCTTTCCCCTGTTCCGCATCGACGATGACTGGATCGGCATCCTCGACGTGCAGGCCGGCTGGCTCGCGCCCGAACGGTGCATCGAGACGCATCTGCGCATGGCCGAACAGCATGGTGCGGCGCTCCGATTCGACGAACCGGTCGCCCGCTGGACGCGCGACGGGGACGGCGTGCGCGTAACTACCGCTCGCGGAACGCATGTCGCAGAAAGGCTCGTGGTGACCGCAGGGGCATGGATGCCGGAGCTGCTTCCCGACCTTGCGCCGCATCTGTGGGTCGAGCGCAACGTGCTCTTCTGGTTCGAGCCACTGGAGCGGAGCGCAGACTTCGCGGCGCTACCCGTCTGGATCATGGAAGACCTGACGCGCCGTGAGGGTTTCCCGGCATACCGCATGTACTACGGGTTCCCGTACGACGCCGAACACGGTCTCAAGGTGGCTGGCCTGCACTTCGGCGACAAGGTCGATCCGAACGCGGTCGACCGAGAGCCGCGCGGGCTGGACGAGGAGCGCGTTCGTTCGTTCCTGCGCCGTCGCATGCCGGCGGCGAACGGCGAGCGGCGGATGGCGAAGGTCTGTATGTACACGAATAGCCCCGACGCAAACTTCATCATCGGGCGAGGTGGTCCCCTGACCTTCGCGTCCGCCTGCTCGGGGCACGGCTTCAAGTTCGCGAGCGCGGTCGGGGAACTGCTCGCCGGCATTGCCACGGAGACCGCGTCGCCGCCGAGCTTTCTGTCCGCGGACCGGTTCGCCTAGACGCAATGCCGCGGTATACCATTTGGTAGACCATGGCAGGAAAGAACGCGCGGCCGCTGATCCGGATCTCTCCTCGAAGCTACGAGACGCTCAAGTCGATGTCGAAAGAACTACGGAAACCGATGAGCGATGTCGCCGGCCAGGCCATCGAGCGCTACTCAGACGACCGGTTCTGGGACGAAGTGAACCGCCAGTACGCCGCATGGACTCCCGCGCAGCGGCGCGAGTACCACCGCGAGTTCCGGGAATGGGAAGAGCTCGCGGGCGACACATTGCCTAGGGAGGACTGGTCGGATGAGTGGCGCGCCCAGCAGCAAGCCAGAACCGCACCACGGCGAGGTGTGGTGGATGGATCCCGGTCCGGTGCGCGGTCACGAGCAGGGGGGACGAAGACCAGCGGTCGTCGTGTCCCCTGACGGCTTCAACCTGGGTCCCTGGAAGCTCGTCGTCATTTGTCCGCTCACACGCGCTGACAGACGCTTTCTCCTGCACATTCCGATCGATCCGCCAGAAGCAGGCCTGCATTACCGCAGCTTCGTCATGGTGGAACAGGTGCGCTCGATCGCGCTCGAGCGACTCGGCGCGCGGCTCGGAGCGGTGAGCGCGAGAACTGCGGCAGCGATCGATGACCGGCTTCGCCGACTGTTCGACCTGTAGCAGCAGAGGACCGGTCGTCGCTACTTCATCGGCTCGAGGCTGCGCAGGACCCGAAGCAGGTCGGCGAGCTCGACATCGAGCGAGCTGAGCTCGACCTGCGCGCCGTCCTCGGTCCAGTTCAGGTAGATCAGCTGATGAGGCTGATCGTCAATGTCGAACACGCGCGGCCCGGTGCGCACCTGCACGGTCGTGCGGCGCTCGTTCAGGACGCCGACCTCCGTCAGCTGCGGCGAGACCGTATACGCGTCGGTGCGGATCTCGATCCGTGCGCACGCTGGCGCGGCGCCAGCCCGCGGGTTGCGCACGTGGATCCGCTTGCCTTTGTAATAGTCGAAGTCGTAGCGGCCGTTGGCCGCGAATGCCGCACCCATCGGCGTCGGACACTCCGATGTCCCTACCTCGCCGAATTCTGCCGGGATCCACGTCGGGCGCAGCACGAGGGCGTCCGCGGGGAGCTCCGCTCGGATGCGTGACCACTCCGCGTCGTCAGCGGCCTGGAAGGCATTCGGCTGTGTCGCCGGGACCAGGCGCGCTTCGCGAAACGAGTTGATGCCGAGGCCCGCGGCAACGATGAGGATCGCGCCCGCGACCGCGACCGTAGGGTGCATCGCGGACGCACTCGCGCGGCGTGTCGGGATCCAGCGTGACTCGGCGGGAAGGGCGATCTGATCGGTCGCGCCACGCAGCGCTCGAGCGATCAGCTGTTCCGGTGTGGCGCTCATCGCTGCACCTCCATGCGCCTGCGAAGCGCGGCGGTCGCCTGAGAGGTCGTCGCCGAGACGGTCCCGCGCGCGATGCCCAAGATCTCCGCGGTCTCTTCCTGCGACAGCCCGATCACAAAACGCGCGACGAGGACTTGTCTCTGGCGCAGGGGCAACGCGCGGAGCGCGGCGATCAGGTCCGTCGACTGGTCGTCAACGGCTGGTGATTCGTGTTGAAGCAACATGACCCAGGGAAGCAGCACGCGATCGCGGACGCGGCGTCGCCGCCACGAGCGCGAGGCGACGATGAAGATCCAACCGTCGATCGAGGAGATCGAAGCGCTCACCGCCCGCTCCAGTCCCTTGACGAAAGCATCGTGTAGCGCATCCTCGGCCTCTTCGGGACGCGCTCCCAGCGCGACGAGTCCCCGGTACACGCGCGGGAATGCGCTCCGATAGGCCGTTTCCCAGCGCAGACGGTCCGTCCCTGCCTCCACCGCGATGGCGGTCACGTGCTGAAGAGTAGGAAGAAGGCCAAAACGCTTAGTGGGACAATGGAGTCGTGAAAGACATCGTCATCATCGACGGCGCGCGCACCCCTTTCGGCACGTACGGCGGCGCGCTCCGCGATACGTCCGCGACCGACCTCGGCGTCATCGCGGCGAAGGCGGCCCTCGATCGCTCCAAGGTCGATCCGAAGCAGATCGACCACGTGATCTTCGGGAACGTCCTCCAGACCTCCGGTGATGCGGTCTACCTCGCGCGGCATATAGGGCTCAAGTCGGGCGTGCCGAAAGAAGTGCCGGCGCTCACGATCAACCGGCTGTGCGGTTCAGGGCTGCAGGCGATCCTCCTCGGCGCGCAGGAGATCCAGCTCGGCCAGGCCGAGTTCGTCCTGGCCGGCGGCACCGAGAACATGAGCATGGCGCCGCACCAGATCCGCGGCGCGCGCTGGGGCCTGCCGCTCGGTGAGCAGAGGCTCGAGGACTACCTCTGGGTCGCGCTGGTGGATTCGTACAACGGTCTCGGGATGGCCAACACCGCCGAGAACCTGGGGCGCAAGTACGGGATCACGCGCGAGGCCGCCGACGAGTTCGCATACCGAAGCCACATGCGCGCGGCGAAGGCGCGCGAGGACTGTCGCTTTAGCAAGGAGATCGTGCCGGTCGAGGTCAAGCAGAAGCAGGGCACGGTCGCGGTGGACAAGGACGAGCACATCCGGCCCGACACGACGCTCGAGATGCTGGCGAAGCTCCAGGCGCGGTTCGAGAAGAACGGCACGGTGACGGCGGGCAGCGCATCGGGGATCAACGACGGCGCTGCCGCGGTGGTGGTCGCGTCGGCCGAGGCGGCGCAGAAGGCGAGACTGAAGCCCATCGCGCGCATCGTTTCCGGCGGCGTGTGCGGCGTCGACCCGGACATCATGGGCATCGGCCCCGCGCCTTCCTCGCGCCAGGCCCTGCAGCGCGCAGGCCTCAAGGTCTCGGACATGGACCTGGTGGAGATCAACGAGGCCTTCGCGACGCAGTATCTCGCGGTGGAGATGGATCTCGGTCTCGATCGCGAGAAGACCAACGTGAACGGTGGCGCGATCGCGCTCGGGCACCCCCTCGGCGCGTCGGGCGCGCGTCTCGCGCTCACGCTGGCATACGAGCTGCGCGAGCGCGGCGGGAAATACGGGCTCGCGTCGCTCTGTATCGGCGGCGGCCAGGGCATCGCGGCGATCATCGAGCGCATCGCCTAACGCGCCGTGGCGCGTCTCACCGAGGCCGAGCTCGCTCGCGGGGTGAGAGCCCTGACCCGGCGTGACCGTGACCTCGCACGTGTCGTGGCGCGATTCGGTCCGCCGCCGCTGTGGGAGCGCGAACCGGGATTCGCCACGCTCGTGCAGATCATCCTCGAGCAACAGGTCTCGCTCGCGTCCGGTCGCGCCGCATACGTACGCCTGCTGGCGGCCACGGGGGCGATGACGCCGACGCGCGTGGTCAAGCTCGCGGAGCGCGACATTCTCGCCGCGGGTCTGACGCGACAGAAGACCGCCTATGTGCGCGGCCTCGCCCTCTCGATCGGAGAAGGGGCGCTCGACCTTGATCGCATCGCCGAGCTCGACGACGACGCCGCGCACACCGAGCTCGTGAAGGTGAAGGGCATCGGGCCATGGAGCGCCGGCATCTACCTGTTGATGGCGCTCGGCCGTCCCGATGTGTGGCCACGTCACGACCTCGCGCTTGCCACGGCCATGCGCGACGTGAAGCGGCTCCGGAGCGTGCCGGATCCGGAGCGGCAGTTCGAGATCAGCGAAGCGTGGCGGCCATGGCGCGCGGTCTCGGCACGTCTGCTCTGGCATCACTACTTGGGAGTGCGCGCGGCGCGATCTGTCTGACGCAAGAGCGCGTCGTGATCGGTCTGACGCGGTATCGCTCCGGAGTCCAGACCGTCAACGATCTGTGAGACGGCCAAAACAACGGAGCAGGCGCCGACCTTCGCCCTCCCCGGCGCCTGCTTCGTTCCTCGCCACCGGATCACGACCGAACTATCACCGTCCGCACACGTTCCGACGACGACGCTCGTGTGAGCATGTCCGCATGCGTGAACGGCTTCGTCTCGCGCTGATCGCGCACGACGGTCGCAAAGGCGACATGCTCGACTGGGCGATCTGGAACCGCGAGCTGCTCGCCCGCTACCAGCTCTGGGCGACGCGACACACCGGCGAGATGGTCCGCGATGCCCTCGGCGTGAAGATGAATCTCCTTCTGCCAGGCCCGGAGGGCGGCGATGCGCAGGTCGCGGCGATGATCGCGCGGCGTCAGCTCGACCTCGTCGTGTTCCTATGGGATCCGCTGGTGACGCAGCCGCACGATTCCGACGTCCGCTCGCTCATCCGGCTCGCCGTCGTACACAACGTGCCCATCGCGTGCAACCGCCGCTCGGCGGACCTCATCATCACATCGCCGCTCCTGGAGACCGAGCCCGCGGCCTGACCCGCGCATCGGCTGTCACTCACCTTCCTTGACGGCCTTGGCTGCGCTGAGTACGCTTACAACTCGAAAGTAAGGAATTGTCGACGTGGTAAGGGCTCGGCTCACGAGCAAGGGACAACTGACTCTCCCCATAGAGCTTCGGCGACGCTACGGCCTCGCTGCCGGCGACGAGGTCGAATTCATCGCCGAGGAGAAGGGCGCTTATCTGTTGCCCCTCAAGCGAAGAAAGCTAAGTGAAATGTACGGTGCCCTGCCCGTGAACAAGCCCTGGCCCGGCATGGAACGGGCTCGCCGGATCGCCGGACAAAAGCGCGGTCAGGAGCTGCTGCGACGCGCGACTCAGAAGTAACGCATGTTTGGGTAGACATGAATGTCCTCCTGCGCTTCATTGCGGCGGATGTTCCCGAGCTCGGACGCCGCGCCACGCGATTGCTGCGGCGTGCCGAGGATGGGTCGATCGTTCTTCACGTCGCGGGTGTGGTCGTCGCCGAGATCGTTTGGGTGCTCGGCTCCTTCTACGGCCTCGAACGATCGCGGATCGCGGAAACGCTCCGAAGCATCCTCGTTGCCGAGGGCCTCATCGTGGAAGACAAGGACATCGTGCTCGCGGCGCTGCGGATCATGGGAGAGGCCAATGTCGCCTATGTGGATGCTCACATTGCCGCGAGGGCTGGCCGTCTTCGTCAGCCTGTCGCGACATTCGATCGCGACTTCCGTCGGCTCGGCGTCGATATTCTCGAAGGCGTCTAGAAGCCGAGAAGCTCTCCGATGGGACGGTGAATTCCGCTAATCGAGGATCTCGGCGGCGAGCAGGTCGTCGTACGTCTCGCGCCGGCGCACGAGTCGCGCGCGTCCATCGTCCACGACGACGACCGCCGGACGCGGCGCCAGGTTGTAGTTGCTCGCCATCGACAGGTGATACGCGCCCGACGCAGGGATCGCGACGATGTCCTCCACGCGCGGCCGCGGGAGCCGCACGTTCTGGATCAGCACATCGCCGGTCTCGCAGTACTTCCCCGCGATCGCGACCTCGGCGTCGGCGGTGTCGCGGATGCGGTTCGCAAGCACCGCCGTGTACGTCGCGCCATAAGCGGTCGGACGGATGTTGTCGGCCATGCCGCCGTCGACGGCGACGTACGTGCGCACGCCTGGGATCTCCTTGATCGAACCCACGCGATACAGGGCGACCGCCGATGTCGCGATGATCGATCGCCCCGGCTCGATGGTGATCTCGGGGAAGGGGTCGGTGAAGCCGTGGCGCGCGGACGCATCGGCCAGGAGCTCGCTCACCTTGCGAATGAGGTCCACGGGCCGCGCGCGAATGTCGCCGGGCGTGTAGCGCACGCCGTAGCCGCCGCCGGGGCTGATCTCGCGCACCTTCACGCCGAGGCGGTCGCGCATGTCTTTCGCGAACGCGAAGACGCGGTCGATCTCCGCCGCGTACGGCTCGGTCTCGCGGATCTGCGAGCCGATGTGGGCATGAAAGCCGCGCAGATCCAGCGACGGCTGCGCCACGACCGCGCGCACAGCGGCCTCCGCGGCGCCGGACGCGATGTCGAGGCCGAACTTCGTGTCGAGCGCGCCGGTCGTGAGATGCGCGTGGGTGTGCGGATCGACGCCGGGCCCGACCCGCAGCAGCACCGCTTGCCTTCGACCGCGCTCCCGCGCGAGCGAGGCCAGCCGCTCGACCTCTTCGAGGTTGTCGAGCACGACGCGGCCGATCTTCTGCTCGAGCGCCGCGCGCAGCTCGTCGGCGCTCTTGTTGTTGCCGTGGAAGTAGATCCGCTCTCGCGGGAAATCGACGGCGACGGCGGCGTGCAGCTCGCCACCCGAGACGACGTCCAGGCCGAGCCCTTCTTTCGCGATCAGCTTCAGCAGCCACGGGGCGCAGTACGCCTTCGCCGCGTAGCAGACGGTCGTCTTGCCCGGATAGGTCTGCGCGATCGCGCCGCGATAGGCGTCGATCCGCGCGTGGATCGTGGCGAGGTCGTACACGTAGAGCGGCGTGCCGTGCCGCTCGGCGAGGTCGACCAGGTCGCAGCCGCCGATCGCGAGACGCCCGTTCTTCAGGGCCTGCGCCGTGTCCGGAAACACATCCTGCGCGGAGAGCGGCTCGGGCAATGAACTGGCGATCACGACATCAGGCAGCATAGAAGTCGATGACGAACCGCCGCATCACCGCCGGCTCGGCCATGGCGTTCGTCGTCCTCTTCGGAACGATCGACCTGCTGGGCGACGCCAACTACGAGGGTGGGCGCAGCCTCGTCGGGCAATTCCTGCAGCTGCTGGGATCGAGTGCATTCGTCGTCGGCGTCGCCGTGGGCGCGGGTGAGTTCCTGGGCTACGCGCTCCGGTTCATCAGCGGATCCATCGCCGACCGCACCGGACAGTACTGGCGCGTCACGCTCATCGGCTACGCGGTGCAGCTGTTCGCGCTGCCGCTCCTGGCGTTCGTGGGCCAGTGGCAGATCGCGGTCGCGCTGCTCTTCGCGGAGCGCATCGGCAAGGGCATCCGCAATCCGTCGCGCGACGCGATGCTCTCGTTCGCGACGAAGGAAATGGGCCGCGGCTGGGGCTTCGGCCTGCATGAGGCGATGGACCAGACCGGAGCCGTCGTCGGCCCCGCACTCATGTCGGCCGTCCTGCTGTTCCGCGGCGGCACGCCGGATCTCGACGGATACCGCGTCGGATTCCTCGTGCTCTTCGTCCCCGCGGTCCTCTCGATGGCGTTCCTGCTCGTCGCGCGCTCCGTCTTCCCGCGACCGCGGTCCCTCGAGCCCGTCGCGCCGCGTGCGAGCACCAAGGGGCTCGGGCGACGCTTCTGGATCTACGTCATCGGCTCGGGGCTCGTCGCGGCGGGCTTCGTCGACTTCGCGCTCATCGCGTATCACTTCGAGGCGAAGAAGGTCGTCGCCGCGGAGCTCGTTCCGCTCCTGTTCTCCGGCGCGATGATCATCTCCGCGCCGGCGGCGCTGCTGACCGGCCGCCTCTTCGACCGCTGGCCGCTCGCGACGCTCATCGTCGCGTTCGGCCTCGCCGCATTCGCTGCGCCGCTCGTCTTCCTCGGCTCCGTCGCGCTGGTCATCGTGGGCATGGCGCTGTGGGGGCTCGCGATGGCGCTCGAGAACAGCGTCCTGCGCGCCGCGATCGCCGACTTCGTCCCTCCGGATCGGCGCGCGTACGGCTACGGACTCTTCGCGCTCGTGTTCGGGATCTTCTGGTTCGCCGGCAGCGCGCTCATGGGCGCGCTGTACGACGTGGACGTGAACTACCTGGTGCTGTTCTCGGTGGTCTCGCAGCTCGCCGCGCTGCCGGTCTTCGCGCTCGCGCGCGGCGCTAGGTCTTGAGGTCCGCCCAGGTGAAGAGCACGGAGAACGCGCGGCACCACACCACCACGGACATGTAGTCGGAGAGCTTGGTGCCGGCGGGCAGCTCGTAGTTGAACGAGCCGTTCGTCGCCTTCAGCGCGCCCAGGTACAGATCCTTGCTGCCGTCGTACTGCCCGCCCGACCCTCGCCCGAGATAGACGTGGAGGTCGGGGCCGTTCTGGATCGCGACGTTCTCGAAGCGCACGAAGAGCTTGCCGTCGATATCGACGAGCTGGACCGGGCCCATCCCGCGATGCAGGTCGTCGACGCGCTGCAGCTCACCGCGCGCGATGACCTTGGGACTGGCGACGGTCGGACTCGGCACGGCGACGTTCGGCAGGCTCGTGACGGACGGCGTCGCCGACGCGCGCGCCGGCAGATCCTCGTGCACGGTCGTCGTGACGAAGAGCGGTGAGATCGTCCACCAGCCGAACGCTCCCGCGCCCACCACGAGCAGCACGAGGACGATCTGCGCCGCGCGGCTCGCGCGGAGCTTCGCCACCATGCCGTCAAGTCTAGATACTCTTCGGTGATGAACTCGCCTGGCCCGCTGGCGCCTCCGCGCGGCTTCCGCGACATCCTTCCGACCGAAGCGCGCGAGCTGCGCGTCATCGAGCAGACGCTCGGCGACACCTTCGCGTCGTACGGCTACGTCCCCATCGAACCCCCGCTGGTCGAGTACAGCGCGCCGCAGTCGGCGAGCGAGCGGCTCATCCAGTTCCTCGACAGCGACGGCGCGCTCGTGGCGCTGCGGCCCGATCTCACCACCGCGATCGCACGTCTGGTCGCGCAGCGCTATCGCGAGGCGAACGAGGCGCTGCGCCTGTCGTACTTCGCGCCGGTCTTCCGCGAGGAGCCCGCGATGACCGCGGGCGAGCGCGAAGTCGTGCAGGCCGGGGTGGAGCTCATCGGCCCGACCGGCGCGGCCGCCGATGCGGAGGTGCTCGCGCTCGCGGTGGGTGCGCTCGAGCGATGCGGTCTGAAGCTGGATGCGGCGACCGTCCACGTGGGTCACGTCGGCGTGGTCCGCCGCCTCTTCCGCGCGCTCGCTGAGGACGCGCTCGCCCTCGTGATGCGGGAGCTGCGCGACGGCGATCACGTCGGCGCGTTCCGTCGGGCTCGCGAAGGCGGCATGTCCGAGCCGGGTATCGAGAGCGCTCGGCGCGCGCTCGCCACGATCGGCAAGGGCATCGAGGAGCTCGAGGGCGACGACGTGATGGAGATCCGCCGCGTCATCCACCTCGCGCGCGAGCTGCATCCGGGCGGCGTCGAGCTCTGGGGGGTGCCGAACATCGCCCTGGTCCCGGCGCTCTCCTATTACACCGGCATCGTGTTCGAGATCCTGCATCCCGAGGTCGGCGGGCCGATCGCGTCCGGCGGACGGTACGACCTGCTCCTCGGCGCGCTCGGCGCGCCGCGCGCCGCGACGGGGTTCGCGATCAACGTCGCCCGTCTGCACCGCGCGCTCTTCGCCGACGGCTGGCGGCCCGCGGCGTCACGCGCGCTCGTCGTGCTGCGTCCAGGGACCGACGAACGCATCGCGTCGCGGTGCGCGGCGGCGCTACGACGCGCGGGCCTCGCCGTCGCGATCGGCAGCGTGGCGGAGCCCGCGGGCGCTCCGATCGTCATGGTCGACGTCGTCGACGAAGGCCGCGTGAAGACCGCCGACGGACGCACCGTCCACGCGGACGAGCTCGCGCGCGAGCTCCCGCGGTGAGGCCGCTTCGGATCGCGCTCGCGCAGGGCATGCTGCTGAACGACGCGCTCGCGGCACTGGGCTCGGCCGGGCTGGACGTGTCGGCGATCAAGTCCGACCGACGGCTCGTCGTGCGCGGCGACAAGAACGAATACGTCCTCGCGCGCCCGAGCGATATCGCGACGTACGTCGAACGCGGAGCCGCGGACCTTGGGATCGTCGGCAAGGACGTGCTCATGGAATCGAAGGCGCGCGTCTTGGAGCTCGTGGACCTGCGCTTCGGTGCGTGCCGGTTCGTCGTCGCGGCTCCGCGCGCTGCGCTCGAGCGTTCGCTCGACGAGTACCGCCACCTGGGAAGCCTGGAGGTCGCGACCAAATACCCGCGCGTGGCCGAAGAGCACTTCCGCAAGCGCGGTATCCAGGTCGAGATCGTGAAGGTCGCGGGCTCGGCCGAGGTGGCGCCGCAGGTCGGCCTCTCCGACTGGATCGTCGACCTCGTCGCGACCGGCGCGACGCTCAAAGCGAACGACCTCGCCGTCGTCGAGGACATCGCGACGTGCACGGCTCGCCTCATCGCCAATCCGTCCGCGTATCACCTGCGCCGTCGCGAGATCGCGCCGCTCGTGGACCGGCTGGCACAGTGGGCGGCCACGCGATGACCGTGCGCCCGCTCGGCGCGTTCGAGCGCGACCTCGCGCGCGCGCGCAAGGGCGGCGCTTTCGGAGCCAGGGAGCGCGACGCGGCGCGCGTCATCGTCGACGCGGTGCGACGCCGTGGCGACGCCGCGGTGCTCACGACCGTGCGCCGTTTCGATCGGCCGCGCGCGACCGCACGCGAGCTCGTGGTCGACCGGCGCGCGCTGCGCCACGCCGCGGACGTCTGCCCGCGCGACGTTCGCGCCGCGCTCGATCTCGCCTACCGGCGCATTCGCGCGTTCCACGAGCGCCAGCGGCCGCGGGCCGTGCAGCGGCGCGACGCCGCGGGCGTCGTGCGCCTCGTTCCGACGCCGCTCGACCGCGTCGGCGCGCTCGTGCCGCGTGGGACGTCCGCCTATCCATCGACCGCGCTCATGACCGGGATCCCGGCGCAGGTCGCCGGCGTCGGCGAGCTCGTCGCGGCCTCGCCGATGCGCGGCGACGGCGCGGTGGATCCCGCGCTCGCGTACTCGCTCGTGCTGGTGGACGCGAAGATGCTGTACCGCGCCGGTGGCGCCGCCGCGGTCGCTGCGCTCGCATATGGGACGCAGACACTGGAGCGTGTGGACAAGATCGTCGGCCCGGGGAACGCGCACGCCACCGCGGCAAAGTGGCTCGTCTCGGCCGACGTCGGCATCGACGCGCTCCAGGGTCCGAGCGAGCTCGTCGTCGTCGCCTCGTCCGACGCCGACGCGCGCACGCTCGCGCTCGATCTGCTCGCGCAGGTGGAGCACGGGGGCGGCGCCTTCGCGGCGCTCATCAGCGACGATGCGCGCTTGCTGCGTGCCGTATCGGACGCGCTCGGCGCCGGTGCGCCGGCCCGCATCCTTCTCTATCGCGCGGACGATCTGCGCGAGGCGGCGCGCGCGGCGCACCTCGCGGCGCCGGAGCACGCCCTCATGGCCGGACGCCGCGCGGCCGCGCTCGCGGAGGAAGTACGCCACGCGGGCGCCGTGTTCGAAGGCGCGCGTTCTGCGGTCGCGTTCGGCGACTATGTCGCGGGAACGAACCACTCACTGCCGACCGGCGGCACGGCACGGTGGTCATCGGCGCTGCGGGTGGAGAACTTCGTACGCTGGACCAGCCGCGTCGAGATGCGCGGCGAATTCGCCCGGCTCGCGCGCGCGGGCGCGGCGATCGCCCGGCACGAGGGCATGAGGTACCACGCCGAATCGATGGAGGCACGCGACTGATGGACGGCACCCGACTGAGGGAGGCACGCGACTGATGGCGAAGACGCGCGGATCGACGAGACGCCGGCGCACGAAGGAGACCGACGTGCAGGTGCGGTTCGCCATCGACGGCAAGGGCGCCGCGCGCGTGAAGACGGGGCTGCCGTTCCTCGATCACATGCTCGAGCTCTTCGCGGTGCACGGATTGTTCGATCTGACCGTGAAGGCCAGCGGCGACATCGAGGTCGATCAGCACCACACGGTGGAGGACCTCGGGCTCGTCCTCGGCGCGGCGATCGACGAGGCGCTCGGAGACCGCCAGGGCCTGGTGCGCTTCGCATCGCTCACCGTTCCGATGGACGAATGCCTGGTGAACGTCGCGGTCGACCTCGGCGGGCGACCGTTCTTCGCGCACGACCTGAAGCCGAAGACGCGCATCGTGGGCTCGTTCGATTCGACGCTCGTGCCCGACTTCTTCGTGGCGATCACGCAGGGCGCGCGCTGCACGATCCACGTGACGCAGCTGCGCGGCGGCAACACGCACCACCTCCTCGAGGCGACGTTCAAAGCCTTTGGGCGGACGCTCGACGCGGCGTCGAAGCGCGATCCGCGACGGACCGGGGTGCCGAGCTCGAAGGGTCGCGTCGGGTGATCGCGATCGTCGATTACGGGGTCGGCAACCTCGAGAACCTCGAACGGGCGCTGCGGCGCGCGGGTGCGAGCGACGTGCGCATCACCCGCGAGCACGTAGAGATCCTGGCCGCGAACGCGGTCGTCCTTCCCGGTGTCGGCAACTTCGGCCACTGCGCCCGCGAGCTACGCCGCTTCGGTCTCGACACGATGGTGCGCGTCGCGCACGACCGCGGCACCCCGCTCCTCGGGCTGTGCGTCGGGATGCAGCTCTTTTACGAGGAGAGCGAGGAGGAGCCTGGCACGCCCGGACTCGGCTTCAGTCGCGGCCGCGTGCGGCGACTGCGCGGCGACGTGCGCGTCCCGCACACCGGATGGAACCGCGTGCGTTTCGCGCGCCCGCATCCCTGGCTCGAAGGCGTCGCGGACGGCGCGTACTTCTACTTCGTCCACTCGTATGCGCCCGAGCCGGCGGATCCGAGCGACGTCGTCGGCACCGTCGAGCACGGCGGCACCGTCACGGCGGCGGTCGGATCGGAGCGCACGCTCGGGCTGCAGTTCCACCCCGAGAAGAGCGGCGCGATGGGCATCCGCGTGCTGCGCAGCTTCGTGCGCGCAACGGCCGCGTGAGCCGTGCTCGCCAAGCGCATCATCCCCTGTCTTGACGTGAAGGACGGGCGCGTCGTGAAGGGCACGCGGTTCGTCGACCTCCGCGACGCGGGCGATCCGGTCGCGCTCGCGACGCGCTACGACGCCGAGGGGGCGGACGAGCTCGTCTTCCTCGACATCACCGCGTCCGCGGAGAAGCGACGCACGGTGATCGATCTCGCGAAGCGCGTCGCGCAAGCGCTCACGGTCCCGTATTGCGTCGGCGGCGGGATCGGCTCGGCCGAGCTCGCGCTCGCGATCCTGCGCGCAGGCGCCGACAAGGTCGCAGTGAACACGGCCGCCGTGCGCCGGCCGGCGCTGCTCGGCGAGATCGCCGGTCGCGCGGGCGCGCAGGCCGTGGTCTTGGCGATCGACGCGAAGCATCACGATGACGGCTCCTACGAGGTCGTCGTCGAGGGCGGGCGCACACCGACGGGGCGCGACGCGATCGAATGGGCTCGACACGGAGTCGAACAGGGCGCGGGCGAGATCCTCCTCACCTCGATCGATCGCGACGGCACCCGCGACGGCTTCGAGCTCGAGCTCACGGCGCGCGTGGCCAATGCCGTCCGCGTTCCGGTCATCGCCTCCGGCGGCGCGGGGGAAGCGTCGCATTTCGTCGATCTCTTCGGGCGCACCGGTGCGGAGGCCGGCCTCGCGGCATCGATCTTCCACTCCGGCGAGATCGTGGTCTCGGATCTCAAGGCCACGCTCGCGGAGCGCGGGGTCGTCGTCCGGCCCAGCGCGGAGGCGGCATGAAGACGCAGGTCAACTTCGACGACCGCGGCCTCATCCCCGCGATCGTGCAGGACGCGGCGACCGGCGCGGTGCTCATGCTCGCGTACATGGACCGCGAGGCGCTGGATGTGACGCTGCGAACGCGCGAGGTCCACTTCCACAGCCGCTCGCGCGGCAAGCTGTGGAAGAAAGGAGAGACGAGCGGCAACGTCCTGCACCTGGTCGAGCTCGTGCCGGACTGTGACGCGGACGCGCTGCTGGTGAAGGCGCACCCCGCCGGACCGACGTGCCACACCGGCGACGCGACGTGCTTCGGCCCGGTGAACGAGAAGGATCTGGGCCGCTTCCTGACGGAGCTCGCCGCCACGCTCATCCAGCGCCGGCGCGATCTGCCCGCGGGCTCTTACTCCGCGGAGCTGTTCAAGGGCGGGCGCGAGGCGATCGCGGCGAAGCTGGCCGAGGAAGCCGGCGAGACAGCCGCGGCGCTACGAGGTGAGGGGCGGGAGCGGACGATCAGCGAGCTGACCGACCTCCTCTACGTGATGCTCGTGCTCGCGACGCACGTCGAGGCGACACCTGATGAGATCAGGAAGAGCCTGGAGGAGAAGCGCCGCGAAGCGCCAACACGGAGAGCGCAGCGCGAAGCTCGCTGAGCCTGGTGATCCGCGCGTCCGGAATGGCGGGCGTCGCGCCGCGCGACTCGCCGAAGTCGTCGCCACGATCGACCCAGATCGCGCGGATGCCCGCCGCGCGCGCGCCGGCGACGTCGCGCGGGAGACTGTCGCCAACGACGACCGCCTGATCCGCCGGCACGCCGATCCCGTGCAGGGCGCTTTGGAAGATCCGCGGGTCCGGCTTGCCGATGCCGAGCTCGCCGGAGATCACGATCGCGCCGAATCGCGACGCGAACGTCGTGCCGGCGAGCTTCTCGCGCTGCACGTCCGGCGCGCCGTTCGTCACCAGCGCGAGACGGTGATCGCGCTCGAGGTCCGCGAGCACGGGCTCGGCTTCGGGGTCGACGATATGGTGTGTCCGACGCGCGGTGCGGTAGTCATCGATGAGCTCGTCCACCAGCGCGCCATCGGGAACGCCCGCGGCGGCGGGAGCGCCGACGGCGGCGAGCGCGCCGGACCAGACCGCGCGGCGGAACGACGGAGCGAACTCGCGCAGCGCACGCAGCCCCGGTACCTCTCCATCGAACTCGCCCCACAACCCCTCGCCCCACCACACGCCGATCGCATCGGCGTAGCGGAAGGTGGACGAGGCGCGAAAGAGCGCGTCGGCGGTGCTTCGCGCGACGAGGAACATCGCGTCGGCATCGACGCCGGCGCGCTTCGCCGCGAGGTCGCACGCATGCCGCAGCGCGCGTTCGGTCGCCTCGTCCTCCATGACCAGCGTGTTGTCGAGATCGAAGAGGATGCCGCGGATCACGGTGCGGCCTTCCCGACCATCGCGGCCTTCCCGACCATCGCGCGGCTCGGACGAAGCTCCTTCGCCATCGTGAACAACGGCGTTCCGAAGAGATCGTGTGGCGGGTCGTTGGTCCGGCGGAACCCGATCGACTCGTATAGCCGGATCGCCGAGTACAGGAACGGCGTCGTGCTCAGGTACATCCGCGGCGCGCGCGTCCCCCTGGCGAAGCGCTCGAGCTCGGCCATCAGCGCTCGCGCGACGCCGCGGCCGCGGGCCTCAGGGAGCACGGCCATACTGCGAACGTAGAGGCCAGCCTTGCGTTGTACCGCGCCAACTGTGCCAACAATGTGTCCGCCGTCGAGGGCGACCCACGATGGTCCCTCCGCGAAGCGCTCGCGGATGGCCTCCACACCCGGCGTGGTGGCGTCAAATGCCGCGGGGATGTACAGGCGCTCGATGTCCGCGAAGGCCGCACGCAACACGCGCGCGATCTCGGCGCTCTCGGTCTTCGTCGCGCGGCGCACCGTCACAAACGCAGAGTCTGCCCTGCGCGCTAGGCTCGCACCATGGACTTCGACCTCACTCCCGAGCAGGAGCAGATTCGCAAGCTCGCGAGGGACTTCGCGGACAAGGAGATCGCTCCCGGCGCCCGCGAGCGCGACCGGGCGGAGCGCTTCCCCCATGACGTCCTGAAGAAGATGGCCCCGCTCGGACTCCTCGGCGGTCCGGTTCCGGAGGAGTACGGCGGGATGGGCGTCGACTTCATCGCGCACGCGATCATCACCGAGGAGATCGGACGCGCGGATTCGTCGGTGCGCACGACGCTCTCGGTCCAGATCTCGCTGGTGGAGATGACGATCCTCAAGTTCGGCACCGAGGAGCAGAAGCGCGCGTGGCTGCCGCGGCTCTGCAGCGGTGAAGTCATCGGATGCTTCGGGCTCACCGAGCCAGCGGTCGGCAGCGACGCGACGCGCCTGCAGGCGACCGCGAAGCGCGACGGCAAGGACTGGCTGATCAACGGGCGCAAGATGTGGATCTCGAATGGCTCGGTCTCGAAGCTCGCGCTGGTGTTCGCGAACGCCGACCCGTCGAAGGGCCACAAGGGCATCACCGCGTTCCTCATCGACCGCGAGAAGAGCCCGTACGGGAGTCAGGGGCTGCATGGCAAGCTCGGTCTGCGCTCGTCCGACTCCAGCGAACTGATTCTGGACGACGTGCGCGTGCCGGACAGCGCGCGCCTGGGTGACGTCGGCGAGGGATTCAAGATCGCGATGGCCGCACTCGACTCGGGCCGCTATTCGGTGGCGGCGGGCGCGGTCGGTCAGGCGCAGGCCGCGATCGACGCGTCGGTCGCGTACGCGACGCAGCGCAAGGCGTTCGGCAAGCCCATCGCGGCCCACCAGCTCGTGCAGGAGCTCATCGCCGACATGGTCGTGGAGACGGAGGCCGCGCGGCTCCTCGTGTGGCGCGCGGGACATCTGAAGAACAAGGGCGTGCCGAGCACGCGCGAGACGAGCATCGCGAAGCTCTATGCCGGCGAGATCGCGCAGCGCGCCTGCGACAACGCGATCCAGATCCACGGCGGCTACGGCTTCTCCGACGAGTTCCCGGTCGAGCGCCTCTGGCGCGACGCGCGTGTGAACCGCCTCTACGAGGGGACGACGCAGATCCAGAAGCTGATCATCGGCCGGTTCGCGACGGGCATCGACGCGATCGGATGAATTGGGACGACGCGGCCGAGGGCGTGCTGGTCGCGCTCGTCCGCATGGTGCCGGAAACGCTGCGCGACCTCGCGAGCGGGGCGGCGCGCGAGGAGGCGGAGGCCGTCGCGTCCGAGCGCGGCGCATCGAGCGTCGAGGTGGACGACGTTATCCGCGGCTGGATCCGCACCACGCCGCCGGAGCAGCGCAACGGTCTCGTCGCGGTGATCGAGAGCCTCGGGCTCGAGCCTGAGCGCTACGCGGAGGAGCTCGAATCGGCCGAGGGCTGGGAAGAGTCCGAATACGAGGAGCCGCCCGACTCGGGGATGTAGCTCTAACGCGCAGGCATCCCCTTGGTGAAGCCCGCGAACTCCTCGAGTTCGTCCTCCGTCACACCGAGCACGTAGTTCACGCCGATGTCTTCATCGGCGTCCTCCCAGCGCAGGCCAGTGCCGAAGTCGGTCACTACGCAATTCCGGCGCTGCGCCGGTGTGGCCTCGCGGAGGCGCCTTGTAAGTGGTGCGCTGAGAACGCGACCGTCGTCGAAAGTGACGTAGAAACGTCTGTCCTCGCAGCGCACGGCCACGGCAAGCGCCAAGCGTTTACCGCCCGAAGAAGCGCGACCAGCTTTCGAGCCACGCTTGACGGTTCTCTCCCGCGATGCGACTGATTTCACCAATCTGCTCTCTACTGTACTTGCGCGACCTCTCGATCCGAACCTTCGGTACGAGCCACAGCTTCGCGCTGCCGCCGTTGCCATCGACGTGCACATGAGGCGGTTCGCCGCCGTCACTCGCGCGAAAACGGAAGCGAAAACCCCTGACGCGGAGCAACGCCGGCACCCGCTCCGATGAACGGCATGGGCTTGACGGAGCGCGCCCTAGGCGGCAAACCCCTCCTCGAGATCGAGAAGTCTCACCTGCTCCGCGAGCCACGAGGCATCCGACACAGCCTCTTCGATCTGCTCGACTTGTCGCTCTTCCGCCGAATCGATCTCGCTCATACGGCCTTCTCCCCCAGCTTCTCGTCGAAGTTCGAACCGAGCCGCGACGCGCCCATCGTCTGGCCCAGCACCTGGTGATACGGGACCCCCGTGAAGAGGTGATGGCTGCGGGTCGGGATGTCGTCGCCGACCTGCCACTCCTTGCGCTGCAGGTCCACGTAGGCGTCCTGCTCGCGCTCGCGCAGATCCTGGAGCAGCTTCGCGAAGCCGTACCCCATCGAGTGCTGCTCGGCCAGCGTGATGAAGAGGAACTTGTATCCCAGCTCCCCCAGCTCGGCGAAGCTGATCGGGTCGGGGTCGTTGAACCATTTGAACGATGACGACCAGTTGTAGGCAAAGCGTGCCTTCGGGAAGCGGCGGCCCACCTGGTCCGCGAAGCGCTCCGTCGGCCCGCGATCGCTCGTCGGGAACTCGCACCAAACCAGATCCGGCGCACCGCTGTCGAGGTAGCGCAGCGCGCGGTCGATCGCGAGGTCGAGCCCACGCTTCGACTCGGGTGCGTCGACGGCCGAGACGGCATCGGTGCGCGCGATGACGACGAAGTCCTTACGCCCGAGATCCTCGGCCACGGCGCGCGCCATGCGCAGCTTGCCGATCATCTCGTCCGCGCTGATGAGTGCCTTGCCGGCGATATGGCCGCAGCGCTTGGGCAGGACCTGATCTTCGATGTGCGCCGCGGCGGCGCACGCGTTGACGTAGAGCTCGGCGGTGCGCTGGACGTTGAAGAGGTTGCCGTAGCCGCCGTCCATGTCGACCACGACCGGCGGTATCTCGAGATGTTTCGGAGCTACGCCCTTTTCGGGCTCTCCGAGCGCCATCGTCAGCTGGAACTTCCGCAGGGCCGAGACCGTGCGCCGAGCGCCATCGGCGATCTCGGGGCCGCTGTACAGGTCCATGTCCGTCGTGCCGAGATGGCCGATCGCGAACGAGTATCCGCTGAAGTAGATGGACTTGAAGCCGTAGTACATGGCGAGCTCCGCGCCGTGCGGGTCGTACACGCCGGGCCCGAACACGAATGGTTCGGTCTCCAGCAGCCGGCGCAGCCGGGTCGCCGGATCCTCCCAGCGCGACGCCGGCACCGTGAAGCCGTCCGGGAGCAGTGGGGTGGGCGCCAGCTTGGCTGGCGCGGTCTCAGTTGTCATGATCGATCGTGCAGCTGTCGGGGCACTCGCATTCGAGCTGCCGCTGCATTACGGCCGTGCGCTCGCGCTCCTGTTCGATGCGCTCCTCGAGCTCGGTCATGTCGACCTCCGTTGGGGACATCTTTCGTGTAGCCATGCCCGTGATCAGGGCACTCTCCGTGCCAGAGCGGCCATCAGTCCAATGAATTGCGCTGATGTGTGCTATAAATCTCGCTGATATGCCCGAAGCCCCGATGCTCGTGGGGCATCTTGAAAGCTTCATCGAGATCGCGCGCCACGGGAACGTGAGCCGCGCGGCGGACGCGCTCTTCCTCACCCAGCCCGCAGTGACCGCTCGGCTCAAATCCCTGGAGACCGACCTGGGAGTCGCGCTCTTCGCGCGCACATCCCGCGGCATGAAGCTCACGGACGCCGGGCGCGCGTATCTCCCCTACGCGGAGCGCGCGCTCGCGGTCGTGGCCGAGGGGCGCAAGCGGATCGCGGATCTCCGCGCCGGCGCGACCGGCGAGATCCTCATCGCGGCCGCTCCCGCGGTGAGTACCTACGTCCTTCCATCCGTCCTCAAAGCGTTTCGCGCAAGCCATCCGAGCGTGCAGCTCGGAGTGCGCACCGGGCACACCGAGGAGGTGCTTGAGATGGTGCTGCGCCGCGAAGCCCACATCGGCATCGGGCGACCGATCCGCCATCACGAGATCGACCTCGTCCCGGTGCTCGACGACGAGATGCTGCTGGTCGTGAGCGCGCGGCACCCGTTCGCGTCGCGCGGCAAGGTGCGGATCGACGAGCTGGCGGCGGAGCGGCTCATCCTCTTCGATCGCACGTCGAGCTATCACGAGCTGACGAGCGCGCTGTTCCGGCAGGCGGGTGTGGTGCCGGCATCGGTGATGGAGCTCGACAACGTGGAAGCCGCGAAGAAGATGGTCCAGCAGGGGCTTGGCGTCGCGCTCTTGCCGCGCATGGCGCTGTCGTCGGAGCTGCGCTCGCGCTCGCTTCGACCGGTGCGGCTCCTCGGTGCGCCGTCGATCCGCCGGCCGATCGTCGCGCTACGCCGTCGCGACGCGGGCGAGCCCGTCGGCGCGGTCGCGGACTTTCTCGCGATGCTGAAGGAGCTGCGCACCGCTTGACGGGCGCCGCGCTAGCCGCCGAGCTCCATCAGCACGTCTCGGAGGCGCTCGGCAAGATCCTCATCCACGCGCTGCACCTCACGAAGCAGACCGGCAAGCGCGACCCGGAACGCCCGCGCGAGCTCATTGGTATCCAGATGCCGGACGAGCGCATCTTCGAGCGGCGGCAGTGACGTCGTTCGGGAGCCCATCCATCCCGCGGCCCTGCGCCGCGGGAAGACCGAGGCGCAGGCAGGCAAGATCGATGTCGGACCACCGGTCCTCGAGCCCGACAGACGCCGAGCCGGTGATCGCGCCGCCGGTGATGCGCGGGTCCGCGTGCGACGCCGCGAGGAGCTCTGTCCGCAGCGCGTCGCGCTGTTCCGGCGTGTACACCGTCTCGACCTATGCCTGCGGGAGGTGGCTGCGCTCGCGGCGCGCCAGCGCGGCACCGATGGAATCCGGCGCGGCGTCCATGGCCATGGTGAAGGTCGCGCGCGCGTCGTCGATCGACTCGGCTTCGCGCAGCGCGATCCCGCCGAGATAGCCGATGAACGCACGGTCGTGCGCGGCGAGCTCGTCCTTTCGCCGCTCGGCCCGCGCAAGCGCCGCGCGCATCGACACGGCGTCGCCGCGGCGCGCGGCGGCGATCGCCTCGAGCGCGCTGACCATCGCGTCGCTGGAGGCCGACACACGCAGCGACGCGTCCCGGGCGAGAGCATCGACGAGCTCGAGGGCGCGCACGCGATCGCCGCCGACGGCGACGAGTTCGCTCCAGACGAGCGCCAGGCGAACCATCCCGTCATCCGGCGCGAGTGCCGCGACCCGGCGCGCGTCACCCGCGCGATTCAGCGCGGCGTACGCGGCCACGAGTCGCGGCGCGACCTCACGCGGACCGAGACGCTTCATCGCGCGCTCCCAGAGCGATGCGGCGGAGAGTGGGTCTCCAGTCTCGTAGAGGATCTCCGCGGCCGCGTTGTCGACGAACGAGATGGTCGGAAAGCGCGCGAGGAGCGGCGCGACGAGTGACCGCGCCCGATCGGTGTCGCCGGCATCGAGCGCGGCCCGCGCGAGGGCCAGCCGGCGCCGGGCGCGTAGGTACACGAACAGCATGAAGATGAGCCACGCGCCGGCGAGCAGACCGACCGCGGCGAGCGCAATCAGTACAGGGGGTTTGTCCACAATGTGGGGCTCATTTCCGAGTGGCAGGGGTGGTTATCCACCCAAATCGGTCGGTTATCCACACTGAGCGACCGGCGCTGCTGCCTAGGTGTCCGCTAACAGGGCACCGGCGATGACCATCCGCTGGATCTCGCTGGTGCCTTCGTAGATACGTGTGATACGAGCGTCGCGGTAGGCGCGCTCGATCCAGAGCTCGCGCATGTAACCCATGCCGCCGTGGATCTGCACCGCCGCGTCGGCGACGCGACCGAGCATTTCGGTCGCGAAGAGCTTGGCCATGGCGGCGCGATCGGTGATGCGCTCGCCGCGGTCGGCCCGCGACGCCGCGTCGTACACCATGAGGCGCGCGGCGTGTATCTCCGTCGCGGCGTCGGCGAGCATCCACTGGATCGCCTGATTCGCGGCGATGGGCTTGCCGAACTGGACTCGTTCCTTGGCGTGCTCCACCGAGGCCTCGAGCAGACGCTGCGCCGCGCCGACGGAGTGCGCGGCGAGGCCGAGCCGTCCGAAGTCGAGAGTCCCGAGGGCGACCTTGAATCCCTCGCCCTCGACGCCGACGCGCTGCGACGCGGGCACGTGGAGTCCGCTGAAATACAGCTGAGCGGTCGTCGATCCATGGAGTCCCATCTTCTCGTCGTTCTTCCCGATCTCGAGACCTTCCGCGCCGCGCTCCACGACGAATGCCGTGATCCCCTTCGAACCCTTCTCCGGCGCGGCGTTGGCGAAGATCACGAAGACGTCCGCGATCGGAGCGTTGGTGATGAACGTCTTGAAACCCTCAATGACGTACTCGTCGCCATGGCGCGTCGCCGCGGTCTTGAGGCTGCCGGCATCGCTGCCCGCACCGGGCTCGGAGAGGGCGTAGGCGCCGATCTTCTCGCCCGCGAAGAGCTGCGGCAGGTAGCGCTCGCGGACCTCGTCTGGTCCGCCGACCGAGATCGCCGTCCCGCAGAGGCCGGCCGATCCGCCGACGACGTTCCACAGGCACGCGTTGACGCGAGCGAGCTGCTCGACCGCGACGCAGTAGCCGAGCTTGCCAAAGCCCTGTCCGCCCCAGCGCTCATCGTGGCCGATGCCGAACAATCCGGCCTCGCCCATCCTGGCGATGAGCTCGCGCGGGATCTCGTCCTTCTCCTCTATCTCCTTCGAGCGAGGTGCGAGCACGTCGTCCACGAACGCGCGGATCGTCCGCTGCAGGAGCCGAATGTCCTCAGGCAGCTCGGGCTGCATCTTCCAGCACCTCCTTGAGCGCAATTGGCATGCGTGTCGCGCGGCCGGTCGCGCGATCCACCATCACCTGCACCGTCGTCACGTCCGCGCAGCGGACGCCGTCGGCGCGATCGATGGCGTACTCGAACGCCCAGGACGAGTGCCGGATCTCCCCCACGCGGACCCGTATGTCGAACTCGTCGTCGAACCGCAGCGGCGCGCGGTACCGCACGTTCGCCTCGCCCAGCGTGAAGTCGAGGCCCTTCGCGAGAAGGTCGCGCTTGTAGTCGATGCCGAGCGCCCGCAGGTACGCGACGCGACCGACCTCCGCGTAGACGAGATAGTTGGCGTAATAGACGACTTTCTGCAGATCCGTTTCGCCGAAGCGCACGCGCTGCCGATACGCAAAGGGGAATGCGTCCACGCTCGGCAGGTTAGCCGCTTGGCACGATCCCTGCTGCCTCGTCTGCGCATGACACTCATGCACGACGACCGACCCACCGAACGTGTCGAGCGCATCGAGCACGTGCACGACCGGACGGTCGCGACCCCGACTGCCACGAACGTGAATGCATCCTCGGGCGCGGCGGCGGCGGCGCCGGTCCTCACGGTGACCAACGTCGTGGCCTTGCTCTTCACCGTGCTCGAGGTCCTGCTGCTGCTCCGCTTCATCTTCAAGCTCACCGGTGCGAACGCGAACCAGCCGCTCATCGCGGGTCTTTACCGCGTGACCGACACGCTGGTGCGGCCGTTCCAGGGCATTTTCCCCGAGCCGCAGGGCCCGCCGGTGCTCGACATCGCCGCACTGCTCGCGATCGTCTTCCTGTTCCTGATCGGCGCGCTCATCGTCGCGCTGGTTCGGGCGCTGACCGCGAACCGGGCGATGTAGGAGTCGTTCCCCGACTGCTAGGTCGGGGATCGACGGACATCTTTCGCGACGTCCTTCGCGTGGCGCGACAGCATGAAGAGAAAGCGCCCGCGGACGAAGTGCAGTCCAGGCACGGGCGTGCGCCCGTGAGCGCCGATCGAGATGAGGTCGTCCTGCTTCTGCGCGGCGATCCACGAATGATCGGCGCGGAATCCGGTGCACCAGATCACCGTCCGCGCACGGGCCTTCGAGCAGTCGGCGAAACGGATCGCGTCACCGGACGCGCCGATCGCGCGCGGCACGAGGCGCAGACCATGCTCCCGCGCAGCGCGGTCGAGGTCCGCCTCGAGAAACCCACCGGGCCTGATCGGCCACGGGAGCGGGAGGATCCGGTCGTCCAGGACGCGATCGCGGAGGACCGCGAGCCGCCACCAGCGCGGGTCGCGCCAGCGCTTCGGCGGGAGTGGGCGTCGTGTCCCGATGGCGATCGTGGTGGGCCGGTGCGGGGCGACATCGGCCGCGATTTCGCCACCTGAGTTCGCCGCGCCCACGACGACGACCGGACCCTCCGGAAGCTGCGACGGCCGCCGGTACTCGCTGCTGTGTAGCTGGAGCACCGACGGATCGAGGTTCTCGGCGAACGGTGGGATGCGGGGCGTCGTGTAGTTCCCTGCCGCGACCACCACGGACGTCGCGCGGATGCGATCGCGGGTTGTCTCGACGTCGAATCCCTCGGCCGAGCGGCGAAGGGAACGCGCATCCTCGCCAAGACGCACGACGAAGCCGCGTTCGCGCGCGTAGGCCTCCTGGTAGTCGGCGACCTCGTCCTTGTTCGGGAACGGATCCGCAGCCGCGGGGAACGGCATGGCCGGAAGCTCGTCGGCGAAACGCGGGGTGAAGAGGCGTAGCGAATCCCAGCGCGCGCGCCAGGCGTCGCCGACGCGCGCGTGCCGATCGATCAGCACGACGTCGCGACCAGCCCGCTGGAGCTGATGCGCCACGAACAGACCCGCGTGTCCGGCGCCGACGATGAGAACGTCGATGTCAGGGCGCGCTGGCATCGACGCTCGGCGGGGCCTCTGGATGCCGACTCGCTGTCACGAGGTCGCGCAGGGTCGGCCACAGACCGCGACGGAAGCCGAGGACGATGACGACCAGCACCGCACCGGTGATCACGCCCGACGCCTCGGTGAAGCCCGAAAGCCAGTCCTCCATGAGCAGCACGATGGCGGCGCCGATGGCGCCGCCCCAAAGCGTCCCCATCCCGCCGAGCACCACCATGAGCACGACCGTTCCCGATGTCGTCCAGTGGAGGAGCTCGAGCGACGCGAAGCTGTTGCCGATGGCGAACAGCGATCCCGCGAGACCGGCGAGTCCCGCGGACAGCACGAACGCGAGAAGCTTGTACCGCTGCGTCGGGTATCCAAGGGCCTGAGCGCGTGCTTCGTTGTCGCGTATCGACACGAGAACGTGGCCGAAGGGCGAATGCACGATCCGATAGGCGAAGAAGAACCCGAGCAGGATCAGCGGCAGCGCGGCGTAGTAGAAGTCGAGCGTGCGGCTGACGCTGAATCCGGGCAGCAGCTTGGGCACCGCCTGCACCCCATTCTCGCCGCCCGTCACGTCGCGCCACTCATTGACGACGTAGAAGAGCATCTGCGCGAACGCCAGCGTGACCATCGCGAAGTAGATGCCACGACGGCGAATGGCGAGATAGCCGATCGGCGTCGCGAGCGCCATCGCCGCGAGCGTCCCCGCCAGAGCGGCGATCGGGAAGGGCAGCTGAAAAGTCTTCGCCAGGAGAGCCGCGGTGTAGCCCGCGCCGCCCCAGAACGCCGCGTGCCCGAACGACAGCATGCCGCCAAAACCCAGGAGCAGATCGACCGAGACGGCGAAGAGCGCCCAGAGCATGATCCGCAGCGCCAGCACGGAGTAAAGGACACGGGGCAAGGCGACCGCGACGAGGATGCCAGCGATCACGAGCGCGAGCGGCAGCCAGCGCCTCATTCCGCCTCCGGTGATCCGAAGAGGCCCGCGGGCCGGACGAGGAGGACCACCGCCATCAGCGCGAACACGACGACGTTCTCGAGCGCGGGATTGAAGATCGCGCCCAGGCTCGCGAGCAGGCCCACGAGGAATCCGGCCGTGACCGCGCCGACGATGGAGCCCATTCCACCGATAACGACGACGGCGAAGGTGAGGATAATCAGCTCCGATCCCATGAGCGGCGACACGTTGCGCATCGGCGCCGCGAGCACGCCCGCGAGCGCCGCCAGGGCTATGCCGGCGCCGAACACGCCGGTCATCCAGCGGTCGACGTCGATCCCGAGAGCGCGGGTGAGCTCACCGCGTTCCGTCGCGGCCCGCACGACCATGCCGAGGCGCGTGCGCTCGATCGCGTACCACACGCCGAAACAGATCGCTATCGAGAATGCGATGACGAACAGCCGGTACACGGGATAGCCGATCGCGCCGAACGAGACGGATGCGGCAAGCTCCGCCGGCATGGGATAGGGCTGGCCCTGGATGCCGAACCGCAGACGCATCGCGTCCTGGATGAAGATCGTGAGTCCGAACGTGAGCAGGAAGTTGTACAGCGGATCGAGCGGATACAGCCGGCGCAGGAAGAGCCGTTCGAGCACCGCGCCGATCACGGCCACGCCGAGCGGCGCGACGACCAGCGCGATCCAGAACGGCAGCGCGATCTGCTGCAGGAGCAGATACGCGCCGAATGCGCCCAGCATGTAGAACGCGCCGTGGGCGAAGTTCACGACGCGCATGACTCCGAAGATGATCGCGAGACCCAGGCTGAGCAGCGCGTAGAACGCGCCGTTCACCAGACCGTTGAAGAGTTGGACTGAGACGTAACCGAGGTCCATGCGGATCGCGCGGCGCGCCCGGTGCGGGCGCGCCGCGCATCATTGACCTACTTCGGCATCTTGCAGCCGGTCTCGGCGAGCGGCCGCGAGGCCGTCTCGGCCGGGATCGTGCCGAGCACCTTGGAGTAGTCGAACTTCTCCTTGGCCTCGGACGCCGGCTTCACCTGCGCGAGGAGCGCATCGTGCATGACCCAGTGGTCGTCGGCGCGGATGTTCCCATTGCGGATGAAGAAGTCGCTGAACTTGTAGCCCTCGAGCTGCTTCACGACCGCGTCGGCGTCATCGCCGCCGGCGCGCCGGACGGCCTCCATGTATTGCCACGCGGCGGAGTAGTTCCCGGCGTGCGCGAAGGTCGGACGGATGCCGGTGCGCTTGAGGAACTTGTCCGCGAACTGGCGTGACTGGTCGTCCATGCTCCAGACCCACGGTGTCGTGTACACCACGCCGGCGAACGCGTCGGCGCCCAAGGCGGTGATGTCCGTGTCGAAGAGCAGTCCGATCGCGAGCTTGATGTTCTGGTCCTTGAGCTTGAACTCGTTGTACTGCTTCACCACGTTCACGAGGTCGCCGCCGGCCTGCATCGCGCCGAGGACCTGCGGCTTCAACTGACCGGCTTTGAGCAGGAGCTGCGAGAAGTCGCCGGTCTGGTTCGGGAACGGCGAGCCGTCGGACTGGATGACCTTGCCGCCGAACTTCTCGACCGAGGCTCGGAACGACTTCTCCATGTCCTGGCCGAACGCGTAGTTCGGATAGATGATGTACCACTGCTTCCCGACGTTTTCCGTCACCCACTTCCCGGTCCCCGCGGCGAGCATGTAGGTGTCGTAGGCGTAGTGGAACGTGTATTTGTTGCAGCTCGGTCCGGTGAGGTCGGTCGTCGCCGCCGTGATGTTGATGTACATCTTCTTCTGATCGCTCGCGACCTTCGCGACGGCGAGCGCCGCCGATGAGGTCGGCACGTCGAAGATGATGTCCGCGTTGCTGCGCTCGTAGAACTCCTGCGCCTTCGAGCTGGCGAGGTCAGGCTTGTTCTGGTGATCGGCGGTGATGACCTCCACCGGTCCGCCCAGCGCGTTCTCCCCGTACTTCGCCTTGAAGTCCTCGACCGCCATCTTCACCGCTTCGACGGCGTTCTTACCCGAAAGGTCCGCGTAGACGAGCGACTGATCGTTGAGGACGGCCAGGACGAGCTTGTTGTCGGTGAGCTTCACCTGGGCCGGCGCGGCACCACCGCCGCCGGGCGTGCTCGCACCGCAGGCCGCACCGACGAGTGTGAGTACCACCGTGAGAGCCAGCAGTCGACGTTTCATGCCAGGGTCCCCCTTCTTCTGTTCGCGATGCAGAGTCACACGCCTAGATGCCGCAGCAGCTCGTGTTCGCGCGCGACGATCTCGGCGCTGTCGAGCGATTCGACGATCCGCCCTTCGGCCAGCAGATAGTGGCGGTCGGCGACCGCCGTCGCAAAGCGCAGGTTCTGCTCGACCAGGAGCATCGTGAGGCCCTCGCGTTTCGCATCCAAAAGCATTTCGCGAAGCTGCTGCACGAGGACCGGCGCGAGGCCCTCGGTCGGCTCGTCCAGCAGGAGCACGGTCGCGCCCATCCTCAGCACTCTCGCGATCGACAGAGCCTGCTGCTCGCCTCCCGACAGCTTCGTGCCGGACTGGCGGCGACGGTCGCGCAGGACGGGGAATGCGCGATACACGCGATCGAGGGGCCACCGCGTCGGCCCGACCTGCGGCGGCAGAAGCAGGTTCTCCTCCACCGTGAGCCGCGCGTAGATCCCGCGGTCATCCGGGACGTATCCGAGTCCGGCACGCGCGCGATCCTGGGCCGGCAACGCGGTCAGCTCGCGACCATCGAGAGTGATGCTGCCGGTCATCTGGCGGTGGAGCCCCATTAGACAGCGCAGCGTCGTGCTCTTGCCGGCTCCGTTGCGTCCGACGAGCGTGATGAGCTCTCCCTGACGTACCTGAAAGCGGATATCGCGAACTGCCTGCGCCTGCCCGTACCAGGCGGAGAGTCCGCGCACCTCAAGCATCGGTCTGGCCCAGATACGCCGTGACGACGGCCGGGTCGTGACGCACCTGCTCATACGCGCCGTCGGCGATGACGCGTCCCTGCTGCATCACGATGACTCGTTCCGACAGCTCGGCGACCACACCCATGTTGTGCTCGACGAGCAAGACGGTGCGTCCGGCGCGCACGCGTTTGATCAGGGCGATCGTTCGATGGACGTCCTCGAGGCTCATGCCCGAGGTGGGCTCGTCGAGAAGCAGGATCTTGGGCGAGAGCGCGAGCGCCAGCGCGAGCTCCAAGGCGCGCTTCTGTCCATAGGGAAGCACGCCCGCGGGGCGCCGCGCGCGATCCGCAAGGCCCACCTCGGCCAGGACCTCCATCGCCCTCGGGCGATAGCGCGCCACCGTTCCTTCGGAGAGCCAGAATCGGTAGCTGACCGGATCACGGGCGTGCAGCGCGAGGACGACGTGCTCGAGCACCGTCCGATGCTCGAAGAGGCTCGTGATCTGGAACGAACGGGCGACACCGAGCCGGCTGATGCGATCGGGTGACAGACCGGTGATGTCCTGCCCGAGGGCAATGATGGTGCCCGATGACGGCGTCACGAAGCCCGTGAGCATGTGGAAGAGCGTCGTCTTGCCCGCGCCGTTTGGGCCGACGAGCGCGTGCGCCACGCCTTCCTCGAGCGTCAGCGTCACGCGGTCGACGGCGCGGAACCCGGCGAATTCCTTCGTGAGCTCGTGCGTCTCGAGGATGGTCATGGGACCAGCGCTCCAGCGGCACGGATCTCTTCCACGGCCGCGGGGTTCTCGAGCGACGAGAGATCGCCCAGGTCCTGCTTTCCGAGATACGCGCCGCGGATGACGCGGCGGAGGATCTTCGCGTTGCGGGTTTTCGGCAGCTGCGACACGAAGCGCACCGCCTCCGGTCGCAGCGGCTTGCCGAGCTGCTCCGCGACCTTGTCCTGCACGGCACGCGCGAGCGTCGGGTTCGGATCGTTGCCCGGCTTTAGCACCGCGAACACGACGATCGCCTCACCCTTGATCTCGTGGGGCACGCCCACTGCGGCCGCTTCTGACACCGCGGGATGCGCGACGGCCGCCGACTCGACCTCCGCCGGGCCGACGCGCTTGCCTGCGACCTTGAGCGTGTCGTCGCTGCGCCCTTCGATGTACCAGTAGCCCTCGTCGTCGATGCGCGCCCAGTCGCCGTGCACCCAGGTGTTCGGCAGGCGTGACCAGTACGCCTGCAGGTAGCGGCTGCTTTCGCCCTCGCGCGCATCGCGCCAGAAGCCACGCGTCATACCCGGCCAGGCCTTGCGGATGACCAGCTCACCGACGGTGCCGCGCACCGAACGACCCTTCTCGTCGACGACGTCGGCGTCCATGCCCGGGCACGGACCGATGAACGACCCGGGCTGGATCGGTGTCCAGGTGGTGCAGCCGACGATGCCGCCGGAGACCTCGGTGCCGCCCGAGTAGTTGATGATCGGGCAGCGCGCATCGCCGACGTTGCGGAAGAACCACCACCAGGGATCAGGATTCCACGGCTCGCCGGTGGAGCCGAGCACGAAGAGCGAGGTGCGATCGTGCTTACGAACCGGTTCCTCGCCGGCGCGCATGAGCCCGCGGATCGCGGTCGGCGAGATGCCCAGGTGCGTCACCTTATGGCGCTCGACGATCGACCACATCCGCGACGCATCCGGGAAGTCCGGCGTGCCGTCGTACAGCACGATCGTCGCGCCGAGCATGAGCCCGCCGGCGATGAGCCAGGGTCCCATCATCCAGCCGATGTCCGTCGACCAGAGGATGGTGTCGCCGTCCTGCAGATCGAAGCAGTGCGCGAGGTCCTGCGCGGCCTTCACCGGGAAGCCACCGTGCACGTGCACCGCGCCTTTCGGCTTGCCCGTCGTCCCGGAGGTGTAGATGACCATGAAGGGATCCTCGGCGGCGGTCTCCTCGGGCGCGACCGGCGCGCCCGCTTGCGCGAGCACCTCGGCCCAGGTGACGTCGCGGTCGCGGCGGGCGAAGGCGCGGCCGAGACGGTCGGCGACGATGACGCGGCGAACGCTCGGCGCCGCGTCCGCGGCGGCGTCGGCCGTCTCCTTCATCGGTACGACCGCGCCGCGACGGTAGAACCCATCGGCGCAGATGAGGACCGACGCTTCGCAGTCGCGCAGGCGTCCCGCGATGGCTTCCGCCGCGTAGCCGGAGAAGATCGGGATGTAGATCGCGCCGAGCGCGCCGACGGCAAGCACCGCGACGACGCACTCGTACGTCATGGGCAGAAAGATCGCGACACGATCACCCTTGGCGATCCCGAGCGCGCGCAGGCCGGCGGCGAGCTTCGCGACGTCCTGCGCGAGCTGGCCGTAGGAGATGCGGCGGACGGTGCCCTCCTCGCCCTCCGCGATGACCGCGACGCGATCGGGCCCGCGGCGCGAGCGGAGCGCGGTCGCCACGTAGTTCATGCGCCCGCCGGTCCACCAGGTCGTCCACGGGATGCCGCGCGAGTCGTCGTGCACGCGCTCGTACGGCTTCGACCACACGAGATCGAGATCGCGGTCGACCGCGCGCCAGAAGCCGTCGAGGTCGGTCACCGACCACCGTAGGAGCGAGGCGTAGTCGCGATGGCCGTGGGCCTCCGCGAACGCGCGCAGCCGGCTGCGATTCAGGTAACGGTCGCTCGGTGACCACGCCGGCACGGGCAAACCTTAGCCCGAGTCCGCGATGGCGGCACGACCGCCGGACGCGTATGATAACAATCTTCATACCAGAAGGCGACAAAAGAAGGTGATGGGCGATGGTGCGAAGGACGATCAGCATTCCTCCGGCGGTCGACCGAAAGATCCAACGGATCGCGGAAGAGGAAGGATCTTATTCGGCCGCGGTCGCGCGGCTCGTCGAGGAAGGCACGAAACGTCTCGGCAAGATCGAGCGGCCGAGCTACATCGGGAGCGGCGAAGGTCCGCGCGATCTCGGCATCAATGCGGAGAAGTATCTGAGGGAAGCAGCGCGCAGCCATGACGATCGTCGCTGACACGGGACCCTTTCTGGCGGCGATCAACGCGCGCGACGAGGCGCATCGGCTCGCCGCGTCGCTCGTCACTGCCGCGGGCCGCGAATTGTTGGTCCCTGATCCGGTCGTGACGGAGGTGGACCGGCTCGTGCGCCAGCGCGTCGGCGGCGAGGCGGCACGTCGCTTCCTTGCCGATCTCGCGGCCGGCGTCCACGAGCGCGTGCCGTTCGGTCCCACGTTGTTCGCACGGGCGATCGACTTCGATCGCCGCTATGCCGATCTTGGCCTCGGTCTTGTCGACGCATCGGTGATGGCCGTCGCGGCGGCCACGAACAGCGCCATCTTGACGTTCGATTTCACGGACTTCCGCGCGGCTCCTCCTACTCACGCGAGCAGCTGGCGCCTCGTGCTCAGCGAGGCTGACTACCACCGAGAGATAGGACGGCGCTGAACCCGGGCTATCTCTCCGGATCGACCGCGTGATCGAAATACAACCAGAGCACACGCGAGTAGCGGAAGATCGCGGGCACCAGGAACAGGAAGGCGACGATCGCGACGGCGAGCGCGACGCGGATGTCCCACCCCGCGCCAAGCCACAGCAGGAGCCAGATCACGGCGAACGCCGGGACAGCGAGCAGGTAGCTCACGACCATCGCTCCGGTGAAATAGCCGGGCTCGCGCTCGAAGACGAGCCCGCAGCGCGAGCAGCGCTCGTTCATCGTGACGACGCCGCGCCAGACGGTGCCCTCACGGCAGCGCGGACAGCGCAACGCGAGGATGGCGCGAAGGCGGCGCACTAGAAATAGCCGAGCACGAGCGCGGCGACGATGATCGAGATGGCCGCGACGAGCATCAGCGCCAGCGGCACCAAGTAGAAGAGGACGAGGGCGACCACGAGGATGCGGATCGTGGGATCGCGCTCGACCCCGTAGTGCGCGCGGACGCCCCGATACGCGATGACCGCGAGCCACGCCAGGCAGACGACGCCGATGGCCTGGGCGAGCTGCGCTCCCGTATCGCGCCCGACGCCGAAGACGAGAGTCGCGCCGCTCGAGGGCACGAGGGTGAGGCCGGCGGCGTATCCGAACAGGACCAGGATCGGAACGAAGGGTCGCCGCACGTGCGCCAGGCGCGCCGAGGCATGCACCGCGGTCGAGCCGAGGATCCACACGAAGAAGGGCGTGACGGCGGTCGCGGCGACGACCGCGTCGAACGAGCGCTGCGCGAGATAAATGAGCACCGCAGTCCGCTCGGTGCCGAGCGTGATCAGCATGGCTGTGATCACGGGGTGACGCGTCTCGGGCAGGAACAGCTGGTCGATGTTCGTCTCGCTGGAGAGCCGGACGGCGACGAGCGCCGAGACGCAGGTCGCGGCGACGACGAACAGAAACGCGGTGAGGACGCGGCCGCGTGCAAGGACGACGGGCACGCCGGCGCTGGGCGAACGCGCGAGCGCCAGCATGGGTGACGCTCTCAGGTCCACGCGGCCCCCAGCGCCGCCGCGATCGCTTCGTCGACGGCGCCGTCGATGGCCGTGCGTTCCGGTCCAGTCCACGCCGGTGGGTCCGCGTCGCGGAGCTCGTCGGGGATCGGCGCGCCGAGCATGATTAGGAACTCCATCGACCACGTTCGTCGCACGGCATCGAGCGAGTAGCCGCCGCCGCCCATCGCGATCCACGGGTACGGCGTCGACGCGAAGTGACGCACGACGTGCTCGCGTGTTCGTGTCGAGATCATCAGATGCGTCAATGGATCGTCGAAGTGCGAATCGATCCCCTGCTGCGTGACCAGCACGTCGGGACCGTACCGCTCCAGCAGCGGCGGCACCACCATGTCATAGGCACGGCGGTAGGGGGCGTCATCCGTGTACATCGGCAGCGCGACGTTGACGCTGTAGCCGGCGCCACGGCCGCGGCCTCGTTCGTCGGCCGCGCCGGTGCCGGGAAAGAACATGTGCCCGAGCTCGGGCACGAACCCGTACTCGTGCAGCGAGATCGTGAGCACCTGATCCGTCTCGTAGAAGGCGGCTTGCACGCCGTCGCCGTGGTGGGCGTCGATGTCGACGTACGCGACGCGCAGTCCGCGGTCCGCGAGCAGTCCGCACACGATGGCCGGATCGTTGTAGATGCAGAAGCCGGACGCGCGCCGGCGCATCGCGTGATGGAGCCCGCCCGATCCGTTGAACGCGACGCGCAGTCGGCCCGCGAGGACCTCCTCCATCGCGGTCAGCGTCGCGCCTGTCGTCAGCAGCGA
>WNFV01000505.1_pt1 | contig 52556 bp, 46 predicted proteins | sample 5400101 | NCBI WGS metagenome assembly WNFV01 (sample SAMN13153361, study PRJNA577476) | soil metagenome | isolation source: 115 cm soil or saprolite under grassland replicate 1 | place: USA:California | collected 2016-06-15
GTCGGTGAGGATGGCGCGCAGGTCGACTTCGGCCACGGCCCTCGACCCGTTGTCGGGCTTGTAGTGCGCCAGCATGACCGGCCCGTACGCTCCGAGAGTCCGCACCATGGCCCGGATGTCGTTGAGGTTGTCGTCGGTCGCCATGGCCTGGAAGCTCTGGAAGTCCGACGCCCGCATCACGTCCTCGAAGTGCCGGAACAGTGAGCGCCCGGCACCGGTGGCCTGATCGTCCCAGCGGGTCTGCCAGCCGCCCCAGCTGAGCGAGACGCGAGCGTTCGGGGCAAGTTGGTGGAAGATCGCCAGCGCCGCGCGGTAGCGGTCCTTCAGGGCACGGTAGTAGGCGTTGGCCGCCGGGTTGGCGTCCCAGGCGTTGTCGCTGCACGGATAGGTCTGGAACTCGGTGAATAGGCTGACGTACAGGCGGGGACCGCTCGCCGCTCCGGCGAAGATCCGGGCGAGCTGCCGCATGTCGTCCAGGAAGCGGCCGGAGAGGGGATAGCGCCGTCCGCAGGCGTCGCCATAGGGGGTGGCGATCGGCCCTTCCAGGTCTCCCGTGTACACGATCAGGTGCAGGGCGTAGCCAGCCGCGTAGGACCTCGGTACCAGGCTACGCTTCCATCCCGCCATCCAGGTCAGGTCGCCGGGCCCGTTGTACCAGCTGGTGAGCATGCGGACCGGCGCCTGTTGGACGAGCCGGACGTTACGGGCATCGTTGGCCTCTGGCCCCATGCCGAACAGCAACCTCGGTCCGGCCGCCTCCGGCCTCTTGCCGGCCGTGGTGGTCGGGGCGGTCGTGGCCGCGCTCGTGGTCGGTGCGGGCTTGGTCGGGTTGGAGATCGAGAACCAGGCTCGAGCGGTGGCGGTGCCGCCGTCCGGCAGGTCGAGCACGGCGGTGAGCAGATGCGGCCCGTTGGCAAGGCGAGTGGTGTCCAGCGGCCGTGCCGTGCCGTCCGGCATCGAGCCGGCGAGGTCGAAGGGGGTCAAGTCCGCGGATCGGTAGGGGCTCCGAGACGGTGGCGGGTCGTCCAGGAAGTAGCGCACCCGGTCCACCCCGTCGTAGGGCCTGGTGAAGACGTAGATCCGCCCGCCGAGGAGGCGCCCGGACAGCGGGACGGGCCTCGACCGGTCATGGGACGTGCTGACGGCCAGTTGGTACGTCCTGGTGGATGCGTGCTTGCCAGCACGCTCCGGTGCACAGGCCGAGACCGACGCGAGGAGGACCGCGGCCCCGACGGTGAGGGCCGCTACGCGCCGGTTGCAGCGCATGTCAACATCGGCTTGCACATCCGGGCTGATGGGGGTGTCTCGGCACAGGGATTCTGGTGATCACCTCACCCTCCGGTCAACCGACGGGCGCCTCGCCCTTTCCATCGGTGGTCATTCGTGGGGGTCAGCGGCACCTTCACGATGCCAGATTGGCAATTCCGCCCCGGACGCGATGCTGCGCGACCTGCTTGTCCAGGCGATCACCGAATGCGCGGCGTGGGTCGGTCACGAACCGAACCGCGGCGCCGCGTTCGACACCGCCGCGTGGGCGACCGCCTATCGGCGCACCGGAGGGTCACCGGCGGTGGACGCCACACGCCTGGGGAGCTCCTCGAGCGGGCACTGACCGCACGCTCGGCGGGCGCGACCTCCGCACCGTTGCCGCCAGCGCAGAGCGGCTAGCGACGTACCCGAACCGGACAATGAGGAGTACTCAACGTAGCATGCCGGTTGGCCGAAAAGGGCCGATCGTCCCGCTTGACGCCTCCAGCGGCTGCCCAGGTGAGTACCGCCTCGGTGGTCGTTGCTTGCCTCGCTTGTTCCAGCGATTTCCCAGCAACCCGTTGGGCATGACTGGGCAGCGATGGGGGAGTGGGTGCCGCCGACCGCACCGCTGAGCTGGCGGTTCACCGTCTATACCCATCCGCTGCCAACGGCTCCGGAGTCGTTGACAGATTTCACACGGCAGAGGTCGCAGGTTCAAAACCTGCCACGCCCACCACACATCAACGCAGGTCAGGCCGGGTCTTCGGACCCGGCTTCGTCGTTCATGTGCTCGGAGCAGGGCCCTCGGGCAGCAGGCGGGCAGCAACAGCCTCGAACCTGCTTCACTTCCGGTCGGTCAGCGGGCCTCTCCGCGAGGTCGGCGGCCTGCGCTGGCGCCGCTCTCCGGGCAAGATCCCCACGATGATGGCGAACCAGATGGGTCACCTGCTCCCGCGGAGGGTTCGTATGGCCCGGTTGGCGTCGCGGATGCGGGCCAATTGTTGGCGGAGGTGGTGTCCGGCGTTGCGGCGGCGTCGAATTCCGAGCGCATCCAACACGATGGCGGCGGCATTGCGGCCGGGGATGCCGGTCACTCCGCCGCCTGGGTGGGTGCCGGCACCGGTCAGGAACAGGCCATGGAGCGGGGTGCGGTAGCCGGCCAGGGATGGGGAGGGTCGGAAGGCCAGCAGCTGGTCGATGCTCATCTCGACGTGGTTGGGGTTGGCGTGCGGGTTGCGGGTGCGGGCGACCCAATCGGCCGGGCCGGTGACGCGGCGCTCGACCGGTTCCAGGTTGCTGCCCAGGGCCCGCTCGGCCACCCGCCAGGTGTGGTCGGCGGCCCGCTCGAGCGTCTGGTGGTCCCATGGTCCGGACAGGAGCCGCCAGGGCACGAATGTCGACAGCCACACGGCCGCCTGGCCTTGAAGCGCCCAGCCCGGTTCCAGGGTCGACGGGAAGGCGATCATCAGCGGCGGCCGGTCGGGCAGCTCGCCGAGCCGGATACGGGCAAACGACCGCTCCACGTCGCTGATCGTGTTGGCAGACAGCATGAACGAGCGTTCGAACCCGGCCGGTCCGGGGATCTCGGGCATGGCGGCAAGGATCGCGTCGACCTTCAGCTCGGAGACGTTGCCGCGCCCGACGTGGATGCGCCGCACCTCGGCAAGCAGCCGCGGCGGCACGTCGCCCTGGTCGAGCAGCTCGAGAAACAGTCGGCGGGCGTCGACCGCCGACACCACCGCCCTGGCCGCCTCGAAGCGCTCGCCACCGGCGCGGACCGCGACCGCGCGGCCACTGGCGACCTCGACGTGATCGACGGGCAGGCCGCAGCGGAGCGTGCCGCCGGCCGCCTCGAGGCAGCGCACCAGGGCGTCCGCGGTGACGCGCGAACCGGCCACCGGACGCGCGGCGGGGCTGCCGTGGCCGGCGGCCAGCAGCAACGCGCCGGCGCCGGTGCCAGGATCGGTGGGTGCCTGCTGGGAGTGCGCTGCCCAGTGCGCCAGCGGGCCCTGCAGCCGCTCGTCCTGGAAGCTGGCGCGCAGCGTCGCCGACGCCGACCCGAGCAGCGCCTGTAGCAGCCGTGGCGCCTCGCCACCGAGCGTCGTCTCGGCGAGGGCGGCGAGCTGCCGCAGCGACGGCGGCGGTCCTGCTTCGGTCTGGCGCAGCAGTGCTACCGCGGCCTCGGCCCAGCGCGCGAACTGGCGGTAGGCATCAGCCTCGTCGGCGCCCACGGTCGCGCCCAGGCTCTCGACGGTCTGCTCCAGCGAGTTGTGGAATGCCAGCGCGGTGCCGTCGTCGCAGGGTGCGAGGGTGAGCTCGTCGCGCAGGTGGAAGCGCAGGCCGAAGCGGTCCTCCAGTTCGAGGTCGGCGGCGACCCCGCTGGCGCGGATGCCGCCATGCTCGTAGGCGCCCAGCTCCAACCGGCCACGCCCGGCCGGCAGGTCGACCGTTCGGATGCAGCCTCCCGGCTCCTCGGCTGCCTCCACGACACCGACCTGCAGACCCGCCCGGGCGAGGTAGCAGGCGCACGCCAGCCCGTTGTGCCCAGCGCCGATCACCACGACATCCACCCGGGTCGTCACTCCACCTCCCAAACCCTTCCGTGGCGCGCCCTACGACGATCCACCTGCTTGCTGCGCCGAGGGTCTGACGGTCCGGCATGCAACTTCCCGTGGTTCCAAGGGTAGCCCCCGGCCGGTATCACTCGGGGACTCCACCAGGCTCAGGCGGCATGCTCAGTCTGAGGGCCGGCCCTCGTAGTTGCTAGGCGGCCCTCGGCCGCAGCGACCCGTCCAGGCGTACCAGAGCCTTGCCAGAGCGCACACCACGACCGCCCTCGCGCAGCCCGAAGCTGCCGGTGAGAGCCGATGCCGACCTCGGCACCGCGATCGGGAAGCTGCGACAGAACCTCTAGAGGCCGGCGACGCCGGCCGGCCCGCGGCCGAGCCGGTGGCCGAGCGAGCCGCGCGGGTGGCAGCCCCCTGCCAGCTCTATGATCCTGGCGCCGGTGAGGTGATCGCATGCGTGAGTCTGAGCTGCTGCTGTTGGTGCTCATGGTGGCCGTCGGGGGGTTGAGCGTCCTGGCTGGCACGGTCCGTGTGCCCTACCCGATCCTGCTCGTCCTGGGCGGCCTGGTCCTCGGGTTCCTACCCGGGGTTCCACGCGCCGAGTTGCCGCCCGACCTGGTCCTGGTGCTGTTCCTGCCCCCGCTGCTGTACCAGGCGGCGTTCTTCTCCTCACCGCGCGACCTGCGGGCCGATGCGCGCACGATCACACTGCTGGCGGTGGGGCTGGTGCTGGCGACCATCTGCGCCGTCGCCGCGGTCGCGCACGCGCTGGTCGGCGGCCTGCCGTGGGCGGCCGCGTTCACCCTCGGGGCGATCGTGGCGCCCACCGACCCGCTGGCCGCCACCGCCATCGCGCGCCGGCTGGGCGTGCCGCGCCGCCTGGTCACGGTGCTGGAGGGCGAGAGCCTGGTCAACGACGCGACCGCGCTGGTCGCCTACCGCCTGGCCGTGGGCGCCGTAGTGGCTGGGAGCTTCACGCTCTGGGAGGCCGGCTTGCAGTTCGTGGGCCGCGGAATCGGCGGCGTGGCGATCGGGCTGGCGGTCGGCTTGCTGGTCGCCGAGGCCCGCCGCCGCATCGAGGACCCGCCGGTCGAGATCGTGCTGTCGGTGGTGACCGGCTACGCCGCCTACCTGCCCGCCGAGCTGCTGGGCGCCTCGGGGGTCCTGGCCGCGGTGACCGCCGGCCTGTACGTGGGCTGGCGCGCCCCCGTGCTGGCGTCACCCGGCACGCGGCTGCTGGGGTTCTCGTTCTGGGAGGTGCTGGTCTACCTGCTCAATGCGGTCCTGTTCGTGCTGGTCGGCCTGCAGCTGCACCTCATCCTCAGCGGAGTCAGCGGGTCCTCGGCCGCGGTCCTGCTCGGCCAGGCGGCGCTGGTCAGCGCCGTGGTGATCGGCGTGCGGGTCGGCTGGGGGTTCACCGTCCCCTACCTGGTCCGGGTGTTGGACCGGCGACCCTCGCAGGTCGCCCGGCGTGTGGGCGCACGGGAGCGGCTGGTGGTGGGATGGAGCGGCATGCGCGGCGTGGTCTCACTGGCGGCTGCGCTTGCCCTGCCGCTGCAGACCAGCACCGGCCAGGCCTTCCCGCAGCGCAACCTGATCATCTTCGTAACCTTTGGCGTGATCTTCGCCACCCTGGTCCTCCAGGGGCTGACGCTGCCCTGGCTGATCCGCCGCCTCGGGCTGCACCGTGACGACAGCGAGGCGCAGGAGGAGCTGCGGGGGCGCCTGCGCGCCACCGACGCGGCGCTGGCGCGGCTGGAGGAGCTCGCCGGTGAGGAGTGGACGCGCGACGACACCGTCGAGCGGATGCGCGGGCTGTACCAGTTCCGCCGCCGGCGCCTGAAGGCCCGCGCCGGCTACCTGGAAGACGACGGCTCCCAGGATCGCTCGCTGGCCTACCAGCGGCTGGTCCGCGAGCTGCTCGAGGCGCAGCGGCGCGAGATCGTGCGGCTGCGCAACCAGGGCGAGATCAGCAACGAGGTCATGCACCGCATCGAGCGCGACCTCGACCTGGAAGACTCCCGGCTCGAGATCTAGGCCCGACCTCCTGGCCACGGCAGAGCCAATGGGTGCGAGGGGTCAAGCGGGCGGGACGACAATGTGCTTGACCTCCGCCATGTGGCGTCCGGCGGCCGCGGAGGCCTCCTCCGGCGTGCCTCCGCGCTCCCGAGCGTCCATGTACGCCGCGTACCAGTCCCACCAGTCGTGCGGTGGGGCGACTGCCTCGAACGAGCCGTGATGCTCGGCCGTCTCGTGCAGAAGCTGTGCGAGAGCCGCAACGTCCATCGTCACACCCGGCCCGGAAGTCGCTCGGTGATCTCCTGCAGCAGCCAACCGTTGCCGTCGGGATCGCTGGACGAGGCATACGAGGCGTAGGAACGGCCTTGGGGATCTGGACCCGTGACGCGCCCCTCGGTGCCGGCCTGAAAGCCGCCGGCGAGGCCACCGCCGGCGTCGAGCCGGCACGCCAGCCCCGATCCGTAGAGGTGCTTGGCCTTGTCGACGTCCGTGACGGGCACGATGACGACCTCGAGCTTCAGGTCCATGAGTTGGACTCCTTTCTCCGTCTACGGTGGCCGGGTGACGCCACGCGGTCAACTGCCGGTGAAGATGCCTTCGGGCAGGAAGGCGGACACGAGCATGTTGGGCACGTCGACGACCTGGCTGATCTTGAGGTCGACGGCGACGCTGCAGATGGCGTAGGCCTGTTGCGGCGTCCAGCCGCGCCCGGTCAGGTGGTCGATCGTGTTGAGGAGCGCGTTGCGGGCGGCGAGCGAGACGTTCTCGGAGTGGTCGACGCCGTCCCTGGTGACCGAGATGCCGGTGGTGGCGTAGAACCGACACGGTGCGGCGAACTCGGGCGGCAGGTAGTAGTCCTGCCTGGTGAACCGGGGTGGCGGATTCCCTCCTGCACCGCCTCGCCCATTGGGGACCTGATCTGGATTTCTCCATCGTCGCGGGTCCGCGCTACCCTGCCAGAGGTCACCGCGTGTCACGGCAAGGAGCGTGCGATGGCGTCTCGACTCAACCCATACATCCAGTTCAAGGACAACGCACGGCAAGCCCTCGAGTTCTACGAGGGCGTCTTCGGTGGCAACTTGACCATGAGCACCTTCGGTGAGTTCGGCCAGCAGGACTCGCCCGATGCCGACAAGATCATGCACGGCCAGCTCGAGACCGGCAGCGGGTTCACGCTCATGGCTGCCGACACCCCGGCCGGGATGGAGCGCAACCCCGGGAACAACATCGCCGTGAGCCTCAGCGGGGACGACGCCGACGAGCTGCGCGGCTACTGGGAGAAGCTGTCGGACGGCGGCGACGTGTCGGTCCCGCTGGAGAAGCAGATGTGGGGCGACGAGTTCGGCATGTGCGTGGACCGGTTCAGCATCCCCTGGATGGTCAACATCGCCCAGCCGCAGGCCTGACGCGGCCACGCCGGGTACCGGATCGTCGGGTGCGCTAGCCGGTCGTGCTTGTCGCTGTTGCGTCGCGCGACGGAACAGCACGTCCAGGCGATCGCGGAGCGCCGCGTCCGACTCGGGGAACAGGTGGCCGTAGCGGTCCGGCACGAAGCTGAGCGAGGTATGCCGCTCGCGCGGCGACCTCCTTCGGTGAAGCGTCAGCACGCTCACCCGTTGGGCCAAGCCCGAGCTGTGGACCCCTGAGGAGCGCGCCGAGCCAGCGCTCTACGCGTACTTCTTCTACCCTGAGCCGATCGTTCGTGAGACGCCGAACGGGTCCCGGACGCGACGCTGCGGCTGTACGAGGGCGTCGGCCACCCGGTCGGCAAGACCCACAAGCGCAGGTTCGAGCGCGACGTTCTGGGGTTCCTGCACGGCTGGCACAACCGGGAGGGCTCGGCCCCTGCCGGTCAGCCCGGCCCGATCCGGGCGTAGAAGATGCCCGTCGACCGCGATCGCCGGCTCGAACGCGAACCCGCGCACGCCCGGCAGCGCGGCGCTGGGCCGACCGAACGGCTCCAACTCCCCACGCTCCGTCAGGCCAACCCCAGGACCCTTGGGAAGGTGTGGAGGCAGGGCTCCGGCGTCCTGTGAGTTTGTCTTGTTGGTGACGTACTGCCGGATGGTATGGAGTTGGCAGGAACTTCCGAGGTCATGCGGTTACCACAGCCGCATGACCGCGGGAACGCCCGCGACTGCCAACCGAGCATCCCTCGAGGCGGCATATCTGAGTCCGGCCAGGCAGGGACACGGCGCCCACGGCATCCCCAACCAGGGAAGATTCGGGGAGCGATTTCTCTGGCCGCCAGTCAACCTCGCGGCTCTTGCCCTCTCAGTGGCTTTCGGGTGAGTTCCGGCCCCCGCTTTCGGACCGATTCCGGACCCACGTTGATGATCTTGGACCTGTGCAATTTGGGCCAGTTCTGCCCCATCATGGTCGTGGTCACGGCCGGCCGGTGCCAGGCGCCGAGACTGGCAGGGTCAGGATCTCTCCGGTGCGAGGCCCGTTGGCCAGCCGATCGAGGTTGGCGACGTGGTCGTCGGCTGGCCGCCATTCGACGGTCAGGATGAACAGGGTTCGCCGGTCCGGACCGCCGAGCATCAACGCGAACGGAGCCCGGTTCTCGGGCAGTTCGACGCGTTGCAGGACTTCGCCGCCCGGGGCGACGCGGGCCACCGAGAACCCGGCGGTGCCGACCCAGACCGCGCCGTCGGCGTCGAGGCAGATGCCGTCCGGGCCGAGTCCTTCGGCGAAGACCCGCCGGCCGGACAGCCCTCCGTCGGCGTCGATGTCGAACGCGGTGAGCCTTCCCGCGAACGACTCGGAGATGATCAACGTCCGGTTGTCGGGCGTGATGACCATGCCGTTGGGGAACTGAATGTCGCCGGCGACCTGGCGTAGCTGCCCGTCGGGCGTGACGAGCTTGATGTAGCCGGGCTTGGGCGGCGCTCCGGCGACGAAGTCGAAGTCCGCGCCGTTGAGGTAGATGTTGCCGCGGCCGTCCACCACGATCTCGTTCGCGCGCTGCTCGGCGTGGGCGACCATCGACCCGTCGGGCTCCTGGCGCCGCAGCTTGTCGCCGGTCACCAGTAGCCTGCCGTCGGGCAGCCAGTCGATGGAATAGCCCATCGGGTAGCTGTCAGGATCTCGTGTGGTCATGACCTCGGCCTTGCCGTCCAGGCCGACGGCCACGACCTGGCGTTCGATCCAGTTGCAGAACCACAGCCGGCCCGCGTGCCACCGTGGCGACTCGGGAATTCCCAGGCCGCTCAGCAGGACCTTCGGCTCGGACATTGATGTCTCCTCGCTTCGCCGGGCTGCGCCGGCCGCAGGCCGGCTCCTTCACCTGCTACACGAACGGCAGCCTGCCCGATCGACAGGGCGAGCTTGCCAATCCCAAGCAAGGGGCCACGGCTCCGGCCATCCCCGATCCCAGCCGCCTTGGCCGAGCTCACCCACGCCGACCCGCTCCGACCAGCCGACACGCCGCACCTGCTCGCCTACCTCGCCACATCCACGACCCCAGGCGGGCCAGCCGCCGCCGGCACCCGCTGGTGGCGATCCTAGCCCTGGCCGTCGCCGCGTCCTGGCCGGCGCCCGGTCGGTGACGAAATTCCCGGACGACCGGCCCGACGACGACGGGCTCGTCCGCCGCGCAACGGAGAACAGCCGTGGATAGGGTCGGATGCCAACTCGGGCACGTGCCCCGCACGACGGGCAAGACCGGCACCGGTGGATGCTGCGGGGAGACCGAGCAGGACTACGTCACTCGGCTGTTCGACACCCTCGAACCCAAGCTCGTGGCCGCCGGCCACACTCCGATCAAGATCCTGGCCGACCCGGCGTCGTACCCGGCGATGGACGTGTTCGTCGCCTTCCACTGCGACGGCAGCGTCGACCCTGACTCGCGCGGCTGCAGCTTCGGCTTCCGCACCGACCTTTCCAACGCGACCGCCAGCAAGAAGTTCGGGGACCGTTGGCGTGCCGAGCACCTGGCCGCGGGCTACTCGGGCGGCAACCGCCCAACGAACTACACCAGAGCCTTGGCTGGCTAGCGGCGACGAACAAGACCCTCGTACGCCTCCGAACAATCTCGAGAACATCATGCAGAGGATCAATAATCTCCAAGAGGACGTCGATCGCATCAAGCGGAAGCTCCAAATCCCCAACTAGCGTTGGGATTCGAGTCCACATTGCTCGGACCGTGGCAGCAGCCGCGGCCTAGACGGACCCCGGTGATGCCGAGCACCACCGGGGTTCCCTTTTGCAAGGCGGGCTCGTCGCCCCGATCTTTCCGTATGCTTGCCGTCACGAACGAGACGACGAGGACGTCGACCCGAGGTCGCCGATGAGCGGGTGGGCCAAGGCCAGGATCCAGCTGTGCGGTCGCTTCGTCGTCGACGTCGACGGCTCCCGCGTCGAAGCCACGCTGCCCGGCCGCAGAGGGCGGGTCCTGTTCGCCTACCTCGTCCTCAACCGTGGCCGTCCGTCGCCCCGCGACGAGCTGCTGGTGGCCGGCTGGGGAGAGGACGCCCCCGCGGACGCGAGGAACGCGCTGAGCGTGCTGCTGTCCAAGCTGCGGCACAGCGTGGGCGCCGACCGTCTCCGGGGGCGGACGGAGATCGAGCTACTGTTGCCGCCGGCGACCTTCGTCGACGTCGAGGCGGCCCTGGAGGGCGCCCACCGGGCGGAGTCCTGCATCGCCGAGGGGCGCTGGGCGGAGGCGTGGGGGCCGGCCGGGATCGCCTACCACGTGGCCACCAGGCCGTTCCTCACCGGGCTGGAGGCGCCCTGGATCGACGAGTGGCGGCGCCGCTTGGAGGAAGTCCGGCTTCGCGGGCTGGAGTGCTTCGCCGCCGCCGGCCTCGGCCTTGGCGGCCCGGCGCTGGCGCAGGCCGAGGAACGCGCCAGGATCCTGACCGAGCTCGCGCCCTACCGCGAGACCGCGCACGGCATCCTCATGGAAGCGCTCGCGCGGCGCGGCAACGTCGCCGAAGCGCTCCGCGTCTACGAGCGGCTACGAATCCTGCTCCGGGAGGAGCTGGGGATCGCGCCCAGCCCCGCCGTGCAGGCCGTCCACCGGCGGCTGCTGCAGAGCGCCGACAACTAGAGCTGCTCGGCCTGCGCGAGGATGTCTTCGCGGGTCACGTTGCCGACCAGCTCGGGGTGCAGCACGCCCATGTGGCCTTGCGCGTTCCTCCAGAGCTCGTCGTCGTCGTCGCCCTGGATGAAATACCCGCACATGCAGATGATCCTCAGCGCCATCCCGACCTCCAGGTCCATCCGCTGCGATCTTCACGCGCGGCCGTCGAGGGTGCAAGGACGCCCGCGGCGATCCCGCCGACCTCCCCGGCCGTCGACTGTCAGGTCGACTGCTCGTGCTCGGCGAGCACCTCGTCGACGACGCGTCGGGCCGTTGCCGCTTGGACAGGGTCGGTGTCGACGGTTCCGGCGAGGGCGATCAGGGCCTTCCACGGATAGCCCCCGGCGGGGACCCCCATCGCCAGGGGGACCGGGATCGGCAGCGGCAGGCGCGGCGCAAGGATCGGCTGAAGTCTCGCGTCGCCGGAGCGACCGCGGCAACGGAGTTTCGCCGGGCGTGACGGGCCGCCGCTGTTCCTTCCACCCAATATGATCCCTGCCATGACCCCCACCGCCTGCAGGCAGCCCGCTGCGACCAGCGGCACCATGAGCCGGCAGTACGAGAGGCTGAGGCGCCTGCTGATGGAGCTGTTCCAGCTCGACCAGCCAGATCTCGACTTCGGCGTCTACCGCGTCATGCGGGCGAAGGCCGGCGAGGTGAGCCGCTTCCTCGACCACGACCTGCTACCGCAGGTCAAGGATGCCTTCCGCCGCTACCGTCCGGCTGACAGCGCCGTCGACATCGACGCGCTGGAACGGGACGTGTACGAGCACCTGTTCCGCTTCTTCCGCCGCTACTACGCCGACGGCGACTTCCTAGCCAAGCGGGTCTACAAGCCCGGTGTCTACGCCCTCCCCTACGGGGGCGAGGAGGTCACGCTGCACTGGGCCAACCGCGACCACCACTACATCAAGACCAACGAGTACCTGCGCGACTACGCCTTCCGCCTGCGGCCGGAGGACGACGCCGAGCCGCTGCGCGTCCATTTCCAGCTGGTGGACGCCGCCGAGGGGGAGCACGGCAACGTCAAGGCCGCCGACGGCAGGGATCGCGCCTTCGTCCTTGCCGCCGAGGACTTCGTGGCGGAGCAGGACGGCGAGCTCTTCATCCGCTTCGAGTACCGTCCGGCGACCCTCGCCGACTGGCCCGAGCGCGCGGGCGGCGGGAAGGCGAAGCCTCCGGCGCAGCGGGACCTGACCGGATTCGCCGTCGAGCGCCTGCTCCGGCTGGCCGGTGCGCCGTTCGGCGCGTGGGTCGCCGAGCTGGGCAGGCCGCACGTGACCGCCTCCGGCGCCAACGCCGACCACAGCGTGCTGGAGGCCCACCTGCGCCGCTACGCCGCGCGCAACACCTTCGACTACTTCATCCACAAGGACCTGGGCGGCTTCCTGCGGCGCGAGCTGGATTTCTACATCAAGAACGAGATCATGCACCTGGACGACGTGGAGCAGGAGTCGGCGCCGCGCGTCGAGCAGTACCTCTCCAAGATCCGGGTCGTCCGCGGCATCGCCGGCAGGATCATCGATTTCCTCGCCCAGCTCGAGGACTTCCAGCAGCGGCTCTGGCTCAAGAAGAAGTTCGTCGTCGAGACGCACTACTGCGTCACCCTCGACCGCGTCCCCGAGGAGCTGTACCCGGAGATCGCGGCCAACGACGGCCAGGTCGACGAGTGGGTCGAGCTGTTCGGCATCGACCAGGCGGACGGCGACCTGGTGACCCCTGGCTACTCGCGCCCGCTCTCGCCCGGCTTCCTGCGGTCCCAGCCGAACCTCGTGGTCGACACGCGGCACTTCTCCGGCGACTTCACCGGTCGCCTCCTTGGCGAGTTCGAGGACCTGGACGGCCAGGTCCAGGCGGTGCTGGTCCATGGCGACAATTTCCACGCGCTGCGGCTGGCCGAACGCCGCTTCGCGGGGGCGATCCGCTGCTTCTACCTCGACCCGCCCTACAACACCGGCAACGACGAGTTCGCCTACAAGGACGACTACCGGCACTCGTCGTGGCTGGCGCTGATGGAGTCGAGGCTCGACGTGTCGCGGAGGCTGCTGTCCGAGGACGGCACGGTCTTCGCGAGCATCGACGACGTGGAAGTGGCCCCGCTGCGGATGCTGCTGGACCAGACCCTCGACAGGGACGCGCTCGTCGCCATGATCGCCTACGAGCGGTCGGGCAGCTCAGGGCTCGGCCAGGGCGGCAAGATCGTCAGGACCAAGGAGTTCATCCTCGCGTACTCGCTGGACAAGTCCCGCCTCGGCGACGTCTTCCACGAGCGGGAGATCGAGTTCGAGACCCTGAAGCGCTACAACCGCAGATTGGTCACGCCGGGCGGTCGTCGTGAGGTCCACCGCTTCGTCGCACCCGCGACCGGCGAGGAAGTGGTCATCTACGAGCACGAGGATTTCGAGTTCGCGACGATCTCGCTGGCGAGGTTCGAGGAGCGCCAGCTCGCGGTCATGGCCGAGTACGCGGAGCACTTCGACAAGGTCTTCCGGACGACCAGCGTCCAGAAGGAGAACGAGTTCCAGAACCAGGTGCTCCGCTACGCAACCTCCGGCCTGTACTCGGCCGACTACCTGGTGGCCCGGGGACGGCAGAAGGCGCAGCGGGTCACCAACTATTACTGGAACGGGCAGATCTTCGTCTGGCTGCGGGACAGCGCCCACCTCGACGGGACCACGATCGTGAAGAGCAACAAGATCACCGATCACTGGTCGCACGGCGAGATCCCAAAGGCCGACCTGGCGAACGAGGGTGGCGTCACCCTATCGCGCGGCAAGAAGCCCGAGCAGCTGCTGCGGCGACTGCTGGAGCTCGGCTCCAGCCGCGACCAGTGGGTCTGCGATCCCTTCCTCGGCAGCGGCACGACCGCGGCGGTCGCGCTCAAGCTCGGCCGGAAGGCGCTCGGGGTCGACAACGAGCGCTACTTCGAGGAGACGGCGCTGCGGCGGGTCAAGCGCGTCCTGGGTGGCGAGCAGAGCGGCATCTCACGAGTCACCGGCTGGAACGGCGGCGGGCTGGTCCGGTACTGCACGCTCGAGTCCTACGAGGACGCGCTCAACAACCTGGAGCTGCGGCGGGCGGAGGCGCAGCAGTCCCTGCTGGACTCGGCGGAGGCCCGGGGGCCGGACGGGCTCAGGGAGCAGTACCTGCTCCGCTACATGCTGGACGTCGAGACACGTGGCAGCCGGTCGCTGCTCGACGTCGAGGCGTTCCGGGACCCGACCGCCTACCAGCTCAGGGTGAAGCGGCCCGGCTCGGACGAGAGCCGGGTGGTGAACGTCGATCTCCTGGAGACGTTCAACTGGCTGGCCGGCATCACCGTGCGGCACCTCGGCGTGCCGCGGGCATTCACGGCCGAGTTCGTCCGCGACGGCGAGCGGCGGCTGCGCCTGCACGGTGGCCTCACCCCTGACGCCGCCGGGCCGTGGTGGTTCCGCACGGTCGCCGGCACCACCCCCGACGGCCGGCGCGCGCTGGTCATCTGGCGCAAGCTCACCGGCGACCCGGAGCGGGACAACCTGGTGCTCGACGAGTGGTTCACCGCGGCGGGATACGCGGACTCCGGCCACGACCTCCAGCTCGTCTACGTGAACGGGGACAACAACCTGGAGGCACGCAAGGCGGCGGCCGCCACCTGGAGGCTGCGGCTGATCGAAGAGGAGTTCCACCGGCTGATGTTCGACGCCGAAGGCGCGTGACCGTGGCCGCCAGGAGGCCGACGCCGAGGAAGCCGGCGGTCGCCTTCGCCCACAGGCTGGTGCTCAACCAGTGGCTGTTGTCCCTGTTCGGCGTCGAGCGGTTCGAGGAGCTCGCCGAGCACCTGCGCGACGAGTCGCTGGAAGGCCTGGACGAGAGCAACACCCACCGCTTCCACCACGTGATCGCGGCGCGGTTCTTCGACCTCGGCCAGCTTCCCGTGGACCTGCTGCTCGAGTACGACCAGAACATCGTGAAGCACACCCAGCGGCTGAACGACCGGCGGATCACCCGTGGCGAGGACCCGGTCGTCTGGAAGTACTTCCAGTACCTCACCCTGCTGTTCACCGAGATCTACCTGGACCGGTACTTCGGCGACGCGCCCTCGCTCCTGGCCGCCGTCAACCAGCGGATCTCGAGCTGCAACGCCGACGTACCGGAGACGGAGCGGGTCTCGCCCTTCGACTCGGAGGCCGAGGCGTCGCCGCAGCTCAACAAGCTGAGCTACTGGAGCGCCACCGGCAGCGGCAAGACGCTCCTGATGCACGCCAACGTCCTGCAGTACCGGCACCACCTCGCCAGGCACGGCCGCAGTCGCGACCTGAACCGCATCATCCTGCTCACACCGAACGAGGCGCTGAGCCGGCAGCACCTCGACGAGCTGGAGACGGCCGGGATCCCGGCGGAGCTGTTCGACAAGGACGCGCGTGGCCTGTTCGCCGGTCACACCGTCGAGATCATCGACATCCACAAGCTCAAGGACGAGATGGGGGACAGGACCGTCGCCGTCGACGCCTTCGAGAGCAACAACCTCGTCCTGATCGACGAGGGGCACCGCGGCGCCAGCGGCGGCGTCGAGGGCGCCTGGATGCGCTTCCGCAACGCCCTCTGCGAGCAGGGCTTCTCGTTCGAGTACTCGGCCACGTTCGGTCAGGCGGTCAAGGGGAAGCCGGCGCTCCGCGACCTGTACGCCAAGAGCGTCCTCGTCGACTACTCGTACCGCTATTTCTACGGCGACGGCTTCGGCAAGGACTACCAGATCCTGAACCTCGACCAGAGCACGCAGGACAACCACCTCGAGCTCTACCTGGTGGCGTGCCTGCTGGCCTTCTTCCAGCAGCAGCGGCTCCATCGCGAGCAGGAGCCGGCGTTCCGGCCGTTCAACCTCGACAAGCCGCTGTGGGTCTTCGTCGGCGGCAAGGTCACGGCGACCCTGGCCGCCAAGGATGCCTCCGACATCATCGAGATCCTCCGCTTCCTCGCCCGCTACGTCGCGGACCGGACCGGCAGCGTCAAACGGATCGAGCGGGTCCTGAACCAGGGCCTCGAGACCGCCGAGGGGAAGAACCTCTTCGCCGGGCGCTTTCCGTACCTCGGCACGGTCGGGCTGACCCCGGAGGCGGTCTACGACGAGACACTGGAACTGCTGTTCAACGCCCGCGGTGGGGGGTCCCTCCACGTCGAGAACCTGAAGGACGCTCCGGGCGAGATCGCGCTGCGCGTCGGTGAGAACGAGCCGTTCGGGGTCGTCAACGTCGGCGACGACAGCAAGCTCTGCAAGCTGTGCGAGCGCTGGGCCGAGCTCACCGTGACCGAACGGGAGCTCTCCGGCTCGCTGTTCAAGGACATCGGCAGGCCCGGGTCGACGGTGAACCTGCTGATCGGCTCGAAGAAGTTCACCGAGGGCTGGAACAGCTGGCGGGTGAGCACGATGGGGCTGATGAACGTCGGGGCCTCCGAGGGCTCGCAGATCATCCAGCTCTTCGGGCGCGGCGTCCGCCTCAAGGGCCACGGCACCAGCCTGAAGCGGAGCGGCAGGGCGCGGCTCCCCGACGGCATCACCCGGCCGAGGCACGTCGGCGTGCTCGAGACCCTCGCGATCTTCGGCATCCACGCCGACTACATGGCCCAGTTCCGCGACTTCCTGGAGGAGGAGGGGCTGTCGGCGAACGACCAGCTGACCGAGTTCCCGCTCCCCGTGGTCAAGGACCCGGGAGCGCGTCCGCTCGAGATGATCCGGCTGCGCAAGACGATCGGCGGCGTGAGCACCGAGGACGGCGACGCCTTCAGCAGGCTCGGGCCGGTCCCGACCCTGACCAGGCCCGATCCGCGCTCCGACCCTCCCACGGAGTACCTGCAGCGCAACCAGGTGGTGCTCAACTGGTACCCGAAGATCCAGGCGATGAGGTCGAGCGGCCTCGCCGGCGGCGACCGTGAGGCCGGACGCAACGAGACCCACCTGAGCCCGCGGCACCTGGCCTTCCTCGACCTCGACCGGCTGCTCTTGGAGCTGGAACGCTTCAAGGCCGAGCGAGGGTGGTTCAACCTCAACCTGACCCGCGGCGGCATCGAGTCGCTGCTGGCCGACCATACCTGGTACAGACTGCTGATCCCAGCGGACGAGCTGGCCTTCGACTCCTTCGAGAAGGTCCGGCTGTGGGAGGAGATCGCGCTCGCGCTGCTCAAGAAGTACACGGAGCGCTACTACGGCTTCCGCAGGCGGGAATGGCAGCGTCCGCACCTCGAGACGCTATGAGGAGGAATCCGTGATGGACGTCTCGCCGGAGCTGTCGGTACGGCGTGGCCGCGCGGCCGTCGAGTTCTACAAGGCCGCCTTCGGTGCCGTCGAGCTGCACCGGGTGGGCGGCACGGACGAGCACGAGGACGTGGTGGCGCAGCTCTCCGTGGGGAATGGCACCTTCTGGGTCTCCGACGAGTCGCCGCCGCACGAGAACTTCAGCCCCGAGTCGCTGGGCGGCAGCACCGTGCGGCTGCTCCTGGTGGTGGAGGACCCCGCCGCCGTGGTCGCGAAGGCCGTGGCCGAAGGCGCGACCGAGGTCGCCGCCGTCGGGCAGGCCCACGGCTGGCTGCTCGGACGGATCGAGGACCCCTTCGGCCACCACTGGGAGATCGGCAGGCCGCTGATCCCGTGGCCGCCCGCGCACGGCGGCACCGTCCGCCCCTCTTAGAGTCGAGGGGTGCAGACGCCGCCGGAACGAGCTCCCGCCTTCGACGGGCCAGGCGCCGGCGTGTCCGAGCCCCGGGCGCTGCTCCTCGGCTACCTGGACTGGTACCGCGAGGCGCTGATGCGCAAGCTCGCGGGGCTGTCCGACGCGCAGCTCCGCAGCCCGGTCGAGCCGCTGGGGTGGTCGCCGCTCGGGCTGGTCAAGCACCTGGGCTGGGTCGAGCGGCGCTGGATGCGGTGGGGCTTCGCCGCCGAGGACGTGCTCGCCTACCTCCCCGGTGGCGACGAGGCCGAGTGGAGCGTGCCCGCCGAGGAGCCCAGCGACAGCGTCGTCGCGGCCTACCGCGCCGAGGTGGAGCGGTCACGGTCGCTGGCCGCCGGCGCCGACCTCGCCGAGCCGTCCCGCACCGGCGGCCGCTTCCCCCCGGGCGAGCCGGCGCCCTCGCTCGGGCGCATCCTCTTTCACCTGCTGCAGGAGTACGCGCGGCACGTCGGGCACCTCGACGTCGCGCGGGAGATGATCGACGGCGTGACCGGCGAGTAGCGCCCGCCCGCGCCGGGGCGCTCCATCGCCCGGGCAGAACCTTTACAAGATAATGTCAAGGTTGTAGCGTGCGGCGCATGGACGAGGAGCTGGACCGGCTCGCCCTGCGCTATGGGATCCGGCCGGGGCTGCGCGAGAACGTCGGCGAGGCGGCGGCGCGGCTCGGCACCACGCCGCGCATGCTGCGCTACGCCGAGCAGCTCGGCCTGGTCGCCCCGGAGCGCAGCGGCGGCAACTACCGCGTCTACGGGGAGCGCGACCTGCTGGCCGCGGCCTACGGCGGCGCGCTGGCGGTCGGCTTCGAGATCACCCCGGCGGCGCTGGCGTTCGCGCTGCGCGCGCTGGCCGAGCCGGACGTGGCCGGTCGCCTGCGCACCCTGGCCCGGCTCGCCGGGCGCGGCGGCGACCCGACGCGGTCGGCGGCGCTGGACTTCGAGACCAGCAAGGCGCGGCGGCTGCTGCGCCTGGCGAGCTGAGACGAGAGGACCCTGCATGGACGTGATGCTGAAGGACCGCGCGCTGGCGCCGGAGGGGCGCGCCAAGATCGAGTTCGCCGGCCGGCGCATGCCGGTGCTGCAGGCGGTGCGTGCCGAGCTCGAGCGCACCAGGCCGCTGCGCGGCCTGCGCATCGCCGCCTGCCTGCACGTGACCACCGAGACCGCGAACCTCTGCCGGGCGCTGGTGGCCGGCGGCGCGGAGCTCGCCCTGTGCGCCTCCAACCCGCTGTCCACCAAGGACGACGTCGCCGCGGCCATCCACGAGGACCTCGGCGCGCGTGTGTACGCCGTGCACGGCGGCGGCATGGACGAGTTCCATCAGCAGATCGAGGGGGCGCTGGCGATCGGCCCGCAGCTCGTCCTCGACGACGGCGCCGACCTCACCACCACCGTGCACACCCGCCACCCGGAGCTGCTCGACGGGGTGATCGGCGGTACCGAGGTGACCAGCGCCGGCGTGCAGCGGCTGCGCAACATGGCGCGGGAGGGGGCGCTGCGCTGGCCGGTGCTGTCGCTCAACGACGCGCTCACCAAGCACCTGTTCGACAACCGCTACGGCACCGGCCAGAACACCGTCGACGGCATCCTGCGGGCGACCAACGTGCTGCTGGCCGGCGCGGTGCTGGTGGTGGCCGGGTACGGCTGGTGCGGGCGCGGGGTGGCTATGCGGGCGCGCGGCATGGGCGCCAGGGTGGTCGTCGCCGAGGTGGACCCGATCAGGGCGCTCGAGGCGGTGATGGACGGCCTGCAGGTGCTGCCCATGGCCGAGGCGGCACCGCTCGGCGACGTGTTCGTGACGGTCACCGGCAACAGCGGCGTGATCACGCTCGACCACATGCGGGCGATGAAGCCCGGCGCGATCGTCTGCAACTCCGGCCACTTCGACGTCGAGATCGACGTGGCTGGCCTCGCCGCCGCGGCGGTGGCGGCCACGCCGCTGCGCCCCGGCGCGGTGGAGTACACGCTCGAGGGCGGCAACGGCGTCGTGCTGCTCGCCGACGGCCGCCTGGTGGGGCAGAGCTGCGCGGAGGCGAGCCCCGCCGAGGTCATGGACCTGAGCTTCGCCACCCAGGCCCTGGCCGTCGCCCACCTGGCCGCGGAGGGGCGGGCGCTGCCGCCGGGCGTGCACCGCGTGCCCGCCGCCATCGAGGAGCGCGTCGCCGGCGAGAAGCTGGCCGCGATCGGCGTGCGCTGCGACCAGCTCCGCGACGACCAGCGCAGCTACCTGCGGAGCTGGCGGGAAGGGACCTGATGGCGGTCCCTCAGCTCCCTTCCCGGTCGACCGGGTCGGGCCGACGCGCGAGCCACGAGTAGGCGCCCAGCCCGGCCCGCGCGACCAGCTCGGCGGCCAGCGGGCGGCTGGCCCGGACCAGGGCCGTCAGGTCGTGGCCGACCAGGCGGCCGCCGGCCACCCGGCGGCGCCCGTCGACCCAGACGTCGGCCACGTCGGCGGGGGAGGCCGCGTAGACGATCTGCTGGTAGGGGTCGTGCACGTTGGCGAGCCCAGGGCGGTCGCCGGCAAGGAGCAGGACGTCGGCGCGCTTGCCCGGCTCCAGCGAGCCGATGCGGTCGTCGAGGCCGAGGCAGCGCGCCCCCTCGACGGTCGCCATGGCGAGCACGTCGCGGGCGCCGAGGGCGCGCGGGTCGAGGCGGGCGACCTTCTGCAGCAGGGCGGCGGTCTTCAGCGCCTCGAGCATGTTCTGGCTGTCGTTGGAGGCGGCGCCGTCGGTGCCGACGCCGACCGGCACGCCGGCCCGCCGCAGCGCCGGCACCGGGCACACCCCGGAGGCGAGGATCATGTTGGCGACCGGGTTGTAGGCGGCGGCGACGCCGTGCCCGGCGAGCAGCTCGAGGTCGCCGTCGCCGACCCAGACGCAGTGGCCGGCGAGCACCGGCACCTCGAGCAGCCCCACCTCGAGCGCCCGCTCGACGGTGCTCCGCGACCAGCGCAGGCGCGCCTGCACCAGCTCCTCCCTGACCTCGGCCAGGTGGGTGTGCACCCCCCAGCCGTTGCGGCGGGCGGCCTCGGCGGAGGCGACCAGCAGCTCGTCGCTCTGGCCGAGCAGGGTGCCGACGCCGAGCCGGAAGCCGACCAGGGCGCTCGCGGCGCAGCGCTCGGCGAGCGCCTGGTGCTCGGCGAGGTAGGCCGCCGGCGGCGGTGGCGGCTCGGCGGCCGCCGCCTCCTCGGCACCGAACCCCACCAGGTCCTCGGCGCCGAACGACACCACGCCGCGCAGGCCGATCTCCTCCAGGCCGTCGACCGCGCCGAGGCTGGCCAGCGAGCCCAGGTTGCCGTGGCAGAACATGTCGTTGACGCAGGTGACGCCGGAGGCGAGCAGCTCCGCGCCCTTGAGCATGGCGCCGACCCGGGCCATCTCGCGGGTCAGGTGCAGGCCGGCGGGCAGCACGATCCTGGCGATCCACTCGAACAGCGTCAGGTCCTCGCCCATGCCGGGGATCAGCGCCTCGGACAGGTGCGTGTGGCAGTTGACCAGGCCGGGCAGGACCACGCCCCACTCGTCGCCGACCAGCTCGGCGTCCGGGTAGGCGCCGGTCACCTCGCCGGCGGGGCCGACCGCGAGGATGCGGCCGCCGCCGAAGGCGACCGCGCCGTCGCGCAGGTCGCCCGCCGGGCCCATGGTGAGCAGGTGGCCCGCGCGCACGACCGTAACCGGGCCGTCCATGACCGGGAGCACCCGAAGAGACTACGAGTCAGCCCGAGGCGCGGGCAACGCCGTCGTCGAGGCCCGCCGGCACTGTTACGGGACGTAACACGTCCGACTTGCATCGACCGGGTCGGCGCGCGTTAGAGTACCCGCGCCTGTAGTGGCTTTTGTGGCTTCTATGGATGTTTGCCGAAACGTGCCACCGTACCCGTACGGCACGATCCCCCCGTCCGAAGAAGCGACTGGCGCCCATGCGCAACGTCGTGCAGTGCCACCAGGGGCCATGGCCGCACCGACGCCGTGGCTGCCGCGTCGTGGGCGCCTCTCGCCCGGGAAGACGGTATCTCGGGAAGGATTCTCGGACGTGGTTGCTCATCGGTCCGCTCGCCGGATGACGGGGCCCGGAGCCGGCTGGAAGCGGTTGCTGCCCAGCGGCCAGGCCAGCCGCCCCGCGTTGGTCGGTCTCTCGGTCGGTGTCGCAGGGCCAGGTCCTGGCGGCCGGGCTGGTGGAGAGCGACGCCGACTCGGCCCGCGTGCTGGTGGTCGCCGACAGCACGGTGAGCAACAAGACCACCCCGACCGGCCAGCGGCGCCACTACCGGATGCAGCTCGAGCTGCGCCGCGAGGGCGGCCGCTGGCTCACCTCGAACCTGGAGTTCGTGGGCTGACCCCAGCCCACCCGTGACGTGGAGCAAGCCGTGGACCAATCTGCCGAACCCGGCGGCGTCCCCGCCCCACGCAGGTCCTCGCGCACCCGCAGGGGACGTGCCTTCGTGGAGGAGCCGGCCGCCGAGCAGGCGCCGCCCGACGGGGCGACGCCGGCCCCCGGGCGGGTGGCCCCGGGCGGCGACTGGTGGGGCACGCCTCCGGCGGCCGAGGGCGCGCCCGCCGCCGAGCAGCCGCCCGCCAGGCAGGCGGCGGCCGTGGAGCCGGCGGCGGACGACGGCTGGGCCGTGCGGGTCAAGGCAGCGCCGAGCAGCGTGCGGCCGGCCCGGCGGCGCCCGGCGCCGGCGGGGTTGCGGCGCGGGACGCGGGTGCCGCTCAGGGCGCTCGTCGCCGCCGTGGTGGTCGCCGTCGTCCTGGTCGGCTGGCTGGCGTTGTGGCTGCGGGACGACCGCGCCGCCACGGTCGCCCGCGAGCAGGCGGTCGCCGCCGCGCGGCTGCACGCCCCGGAGATCCTCTCCTACGACCACCGGCACCTGGACCAGGACTTCGCCAAGGCGCAGGAGCACCTGACCGGCAAGTTCAAGGAGGACTACGCCAGGACCACCGTGACCGTGGTCAAGCCGGTCGCGGTGGACAACAAGGCCGTGGTCGAGGCTCGCGTGGTGGCCGTGTCGACCATCTGGGCCAGACCGGGCGAGGCGCAGGTGCTCCTGTTCGTCAACCAGCAGACCGTCACGGCCAAGAGCAAGGGGCCGCGCGTCGACCTCAACCGGGTGCGCATGACCCTGCGGCGGACCGAGCGAGGCTGGCTGGTCAGCAACGTCGAGGCGCTGTAGCGCGGGCCGCGGGCCGCATGGGTTGACAGAGCCCGATCGCTGGTCCAGCGTGCCGCTATGCAAACCAGGCTCGGACACGGCGTTCGCGGCAGGGCAGTGGTGGTTCCGTTGCGGGTGGGCGGCGTGAGCGGCGGGCGTCGAGTGGCACCGTCCGGGCGCTCGGGGAGGTCGCGGTGACGCCACCGGGTGCCGCTGGCGGCGGGAACCGCTCGGCCGAGGTCGCCGCCGAGCAGCTCCGGCTGCTGGTCGACCGCGTCAGGGACTACGCGATCTTCCTGCTCGACCCCGACGGCCGGGTGGCGAGCTGGAACGCCGGCGCCGAGCGCATCAAGGGGTACAGGGCCGCCGAGATCCTCGGCGAGCACCTCTCCCGCTTCTACCCGCCCGAGGACGCCGGCAAGGCGGAAAAGGCGCTGGCCCAGGCGGCGCGCGACGGCGTCTTCCAGGGGGGCGGCTGGCGGGTCCGCAAGGACGGCGGGCGCTTCTACGCGCGCGTGACCATCACCGCCCTGCTCGACGAGCAGGGGCAGCTGCGGGGCTTCGCCAAGATCACCCAGGACGTGACCGCCGAGCGCGAGGCCGAGCGCATGCTGCAAGAGCGCGAGCAGCAGCTCGCCGAGGCGCAGGCGATCGCCAAGCTCGGCAGCTTCGAGTGGGACCTCGCCACCGACATGGTCACCTGGAGCGCCGAGCTCGGCCGCATCTACGGGCTGGACCACCGTGTGTCCAGCGCCAGCCTCGAGGAGTTCCTGGGGCGGATCCACCCGGACGACCGCGTGACCGCCGCCCGGATCATGCACCGCGCCGCCAGGGAGGGGAGCCCGTTCCGCAAGGAGGTGCGGATCGAGCGCCCGGACGGCGAGCCGCGCGTGGTGACGACCTGGGGAGAGGTCGCCCGCGACGACCAGGGGAAGCCGTCGCGCGTCCTGGGGGTCTGCCAGGACGTCACCGACTGGCGGCGGCGCGAGGCACAGCTCAGGGAGGCGCATGCCCAGGCGGAGCTGTCCCGGCGGCTGCAGCGCGGGCTGCTGCCGACCTTGTCGCTGCGCACGCCCACGCTGGCGCTCCGCACCCGCTACCAGCCCGGCCAGGAGCGCGCCCTGCTCGGCGCCGACTTCTTCGACGCGCTCGAGCTGCCCGGCGGGACGGTGGCGCTGCTGATCGGCGACGTCGCCGGCCACGGCCCGGACGAGGCGGCCGTCGGGGTCGCCCTGCGGGCCGCCTGGCGGGCGCTGGTGCTCAGCGACCACGGCCCGGGTGAGCTGCTCAACGGGCTGGACAAGGTGCTGGTGCGGGAGCGGACCTCCGAGGAGGTCTTCACCACGGTGTGCTGCGCGTGGGTGGACGCCGACCGCTCCCGCGTCACCGTCGCCCTGGCCGGCCACCCCCCGCCGCTGCTGATCCGGGACGGCGGGGTCGAGGCCGTGCCGGCGCCGGCCGGACCCGCCCTGGGCGTCTACGACGAGGGCTATCCCTGGGAGTCGGGGGTGATCGAGGCCGGGGACTGCTGGACCCTGCTCTGCTACACCGACGGGCTGGTCGAGGGCCTGCACGAGCCCGGCTCGGTGGAGCGGTTCGGGATCGAGGCGCTCCGCGACACGATGACCTCCCTGACCCGCTCGCCGATCGGCCTGGACGGGCTGCTCGACGGGCTGCTCGAGGTGGTCCGCACGGCCAACGGGGGCGACCTCTCCGACGACGTCGCGATCCTGTGCCTCAGGCGGGACCACCGGACCGCCGAGGTGCCGGCGCCACCGGCCGACGGCGCCCGTGGTGCCGAGGCTGCCGCTCAGACCGAGATATCCACAGGTCAGAGGGGATGATCGAGGAGTCGCCCGCCGGCAGGGCCGAATTGCCGCACCCGGCTGGCGCCGGTCCAGCCGCCAGCCGGATCGAGCTGCGCCCCGGCCCGTCGAGCCCGGGGCTGGCCCGGCGCTTCCTCAACGAGCGCACCGCGGCCTGGTCGCTGCCCGGGCCGGTCGCCGAGCAGCTCGCCCTGGTCGGGTCGGAGCTGGTCACCAACGCGGTCCTCCACGCCAGGACCCAGCTCACCCTGACCGTCGAGCTGCAACGCGACCGCGTGCGGGTCAGCGTCAGGGACCACTCGTACGCCCCGGTCGCGCTGCGTCACTACCAGCCGGACGCCCTCACCGGCCGGGGCTTGGGCGTGGTGGCCGCGATCAGCCGGGCGTGGGGCGTGCAGCCGGCCAGGGACGGCAAGGTCATCTGGGCCGAGCTGCTCCTCGACGGCAGCTCCGCGACCACCCCGGCCAGCCCGCCCGAGCGGAGCCAGGCCGCCGCACCGGAGGCTGCCGGCGCCTCCGGCGCCCGACCGGTCCGCTACCTCGACGTGCCGGTCGCCGAGTACCTGGCGCTGCAGGAGCACAACGACGCGCTCTTCCGCGAGCTGCAGCTCATCAGGATCAGGATGCGCACCCAGGGCAGCGAGAGTGTCACCGAGCCGCCGCGCCTGGTCGCCCTCGTCGAGCCGCTGCTCGCGCAGTTCCGCCGCCAGCGCGACAGCCAGCGTGACGATGTCGCGAAGGCGCAGGCCCGGGGTGCTGCGACCGTCGACATGGAGATCAGGGTCTCCGCGGCGGCCGTCCCGGCGGCCAGGGCCTACGTGGACCTGCTCGAAGAGGCGGACGAGTTCTGCCGCTCCGGCGAGCTGCTGGTCCCGCCGCCGTCCGAGCGCGTCCGCTGGTTGCGCCGCTGGTTCGTGGAGCAGATGGCCGCCCAGCTCCTCGACGGCGCGTCCCCCGCCAGACCGGACGATCAGCGCCCGGTCCAGGGCTGATCCGAGGTTTGTGAGTCGAAGACGGCTCTTGTTAGCATCGGGCCTTTCCCGATCGGGAGGGCTTGGGGATGTCGCCGAGGGCCGCGCGCATGGATGCCCAGATCCCGCTTGCCGCCGACCGCCGCTACCGCATCGTCGCCGACCACCTCCCCGACGTCGCCGTCGTCGTCTTCGACCGCGACCTGCGCTTCGAGCTGCTCACCGGCGCCGCCCTGCGCGACCCGGCCTGGCGGCCCGAGGAGCTGGTCGGCCACACCGTCTTCGAGCTGCTGCCGGCCGAGCACGCGGAGCCGCTGGCGGCCCACTACCAGGCCGTGCTCGCCGGCGAGCGGCGGCACTTCGAGCTGGCCGGCGTCCGCGACCCGGAGCGGCGCTGGTCGGTCGACGCGCTGCCGATCCAGGGCCCGGACGGCGAGGTCACCGGCGGGATGGCGTTCTGCCGCGACGTCACCGAGCGGCGCCGGGCCGACGACGACCTGCGGGAGAGCCGCCGCCGGCTCGCCGAGGCGCAGCGCCTCGCCAGGGTCGGGAGCTGGGAATGGGACGTCGACACCGGCAAGGTGACCGCGTCCGACGAGCAGTACCGGCTCCTCGGCCTGGAGCCAGGCCCCACCCTGGACCTGGAGACGGGGATGGCGCACATCCACCCCGACGACCTGGACCGCCTCCGGCGCGAGATCGGGCGGGTCGTCAGCGACCCGTCGCCGTTCGAGGTGGAGCATCGGGTGATCCACCCCGACGGGTCGGTCCGCGTGCTGCTGGTACGCGGCGAGGGCGTCTGCGACGAGCACGGCCGGGTTGTGCGGATCATCGGGACCGACCAGGACGTCACCGAGGCCAGGCAGGCCGAGGAGCAGCGCCGGCAGCTCCTTGCCCGCCTCTACCAGGCGCTCGAAGGGCAGCACCAGCGGCTCGCCGCCGACCTCCACGACAGCCACGTGCAGAGTCTCGCCGCCATGGGGCTCAAGCTCGACCGGGCACGCCTGCTCCTGGACGCGGACCCGCCGCGCGTCCGTGACCTGCTCGGCGAGCTGCGCGGCGACGTGACCGTCGAGCTGGCCGCCCTGCGGCGCACCATCGGCGCGCTGCGGCCGCTGGTGCTCGACCAGCGCGGCCTGGTCGCGGCCGTGCGCGACCTGGCCACCGTCGCCCGCGACCGGGCGGGCCTGGCCGCCTGCACCGTCACCGACCAGCTGGATGGTCTGCGGCTCGACCCCGGGATCGAGATGGTCCTGTTCCGCGTGGCCCAGCAGGCACTCGCCAACGTCGCGCAGCACGCCGACGCCGCCCAGGTGAGCGTCGAGCTGGAGCGCTCCGGGTCGTCCACGCTGCTGCGGGTCAGCGACGACGGCCGCGGCTTCGATCCGGCCCACGTCGAGGTGCTCGCCGGGCACGAGGGCTTCGGGCTCACCTCGATGCGCGAGCGGGTGCAGGGCGTCGGCGGGCGGCTGACGGTCGACAGCGAGCCCGGCCGCGGCACCCGCGTCGAGGCGCTCGTCCCGACCCCGGTGAACGACCCGGACCCGGTGTCGTGACCCGGCCGCGGATCCTGGTCGTCGACGACCATCGCGGCGTGCGCGAGGCGCTGGTGTGCCTGCTCGACCTGGTCGGCTTCGACGTGGTCGGCGAGGCGGGCGACGGCGCCGACGCGGTCGTGCTCGCCAGGCAGGTGGTGCCGGACCTCACCCTGATGGACCTGTCGATGCCGGTGGTCGGCGGGCTGGACGCAACCCGCATGCTGCGCGAGGCGCTGCCGCACATGCCGGTGGTGGTGCTGACCGTGTTCCAGTCCGACGACCTGCAGCGGGCGGCACAGGTCGCTGGGGCGAGCGCCTACCTGGTCAAGGACGGCAGCGTCGAGCGGCTGCGCGCCGTGCTGCACGGCGCGCTCGCCACGGTCAGCCGGCCCGACCCGACCTGCTGACGCTCACGCTCGAGCCGCCCCGGACCCCCGCCAGCGCGGCCAGGCCGTCGAGCAGCCGGTCCACGTCGGAACGGTCGTTGTAGTGGACCAGGCCGGCCCGTACCGCGCTGCCGGCGTCGCGGATGCCGAGCGCGCCGGTCAGCTCCCAGGCGTAGTTGTGGCCGTTCCACACGTTGACCTTCCGCGCGGCCAGGTGCTCGGCGACGGCGCGGGGCTCGTGGCCGGCGACGGAGAAGTACGCCGTGGCGGTGCGGCGCGCCGGCTTTCCATAGACGGTCAGGTGGTCGAGCGCCGCGAGCCCGTCGAGCAGCACGCCGAACAGCTCCAGCTCGTGGGCCTCGGCGGCGCGCATCGAGGCGAGCAGCCGCTGCCGCCGGCTCCCGGACGCGGCGGGGTCGAGCGAGGCCAGGTGCTCGACGGCCGCGGCGACGCCGGCGAAGTCGGCGAACGGCGCGGTGCCCTGCTCGAAGCGCTCCGGCACCGAGCCGGGCGAGGAGGCGAGCTTGTCCGGGTGCAGCCGCTCCAGCGCTGCGGGGTCGGCGACCAGCGCGCCGACGTGCGGCCCGGACCACTTGTAGGCGCTGGTGGCGTAGAAGTCGGCGCCGAGCTCCGCCGCGTCGACCGGGCCGTGCGCGGCCGCGTGCACCCCGTCGACGAAGACCAGCGCGCCGACGCCGTGGGCCTTGGCGGCGATCGCCGCGACGTCCGGGCGGGTCCCGAGCACGTTGCTCGCCGCGGTCACCGCCACCAGCCGGGTGCGCTCCGACAGCAGCCCGTCGTACTGCTCGGCGGACAGCTCGCCGGTGGCGAGGTCGACCTCGGCCCAGCGCACCACCGCGCCTGCCCGCGCCGCGGCCTGCAGCCAGGGCCGCACGTTGGCGTCGTGGTCGAGCCGGGAGACGACCAGCTCGTCGTCCCGGCCCCATCCCGCGGCCAGGGTGGCGGCCAAACGGTAGGTCAGGGTGGTCATGTTCGGGCCCAGCACCACCCCGTCCGGCTCGCCGCCGACCAGGTCGGCGACCGCCCGGCGGCACTCGGCGACGAGCGCGTCCGAGCGCCGGCTCGCCGGGAAGGCGCCGCCGACGTTGCCGATCCCGGCGCGGTAGGCGCCGGCGACCGCGTCGAGGACCGCCCGCGGCACCTGCGTGCCCGCGGCCCCGTCGAGGTAGGCGTGCCCGTCTCCCAGCGCCGGGTAGCACGCCCGGACCCTTGCGACGTCGAAGGCCATGGCGCCAGGTTACTGCCTCCCCACCGGGCGGCGCCGCGTGGCGGGAGAGGTGACCGACGGCACCGCGCGGCTGTGATCCAGAGCACTGCCCCGCCGGGCAGAACCGGGCATCGTGGCGGGTGGGTACGGCTCCGACGATCGGGCCGGTCACGTCTTGGAGCGATGCGATGGAACCTGACAGCACGGCCGCCTACCTCGCGATCGCGGGGGAGCTGGTGATCATCGGCAAGGAGCCGGACGGGGACTCGGTCCGCTTCCGCGCCGACGACCCCGGCCTGTACCGGCGGATCCCCGACCAGCGGCGTCCCGTCGACCCCTCGGCCGACGGCACGGTCCGGCTGCGCTTCGAGGGCGTCGACGCCCCCGAGGCCCACCACCAGGGCGCCGCGCAGCCGCTGGGCACGGAGGCGAGGGACGCGCTGCTGGCGCGGATCGGCTTCAGCGACGTCGGGTTCGCCGGGCAGGGGTCGACCCGCGTGGTGGCCTCCACCCCGGCGACCGTGCGCGCGCTGATCCTGACCAAGATGGTGGAGGTCCACGGCCGGCCCGTCGTCTACGTGCTGCTCGACGAGGCGGCCGTGGAGCTGCCCGAGGACGGGAGCACCGTGGTGCTGGACCAGCCGCTGCTGGACCGCACGCTGAACGTCTGGCTGCTGCGGCAGGGCCTCGCCTACCTGCTGCTCTACAGCTCCAACCCGCCGGAGCAGCGGGCGCGGCTGCGCGAGTTCGCCGCCGCCGCGCGCAGCTCCGGCGGGCCGGTGTGGCTGCGCGACGCCAGCGTCGCGTTCGTGCTGGACGGGACGGCCTCGATCGGCCCGGGCGGCCAGCTCGTGTTCCCCAAGCTGTTCCGGCGCGCCGTCGACTACGTGCGGGACGTCGAGCGCAACGGCTTCCCGGGCACCCTGCTCGACTGGCTGCTGGCCCACTCGCAGGCGGGCAGCGGCGACGAGAACGACCGCGTCAGCGTGGCGGGCGGCGAGCCGCTGCGCCTGTCGGACCTGATCCAGACGGACGGGGACAAGGTCAGCCTCACGGCCGACCTGCTCGACCTCGTCTTCGTCGAGAAGTGACCGGCGCGCTGGGGCCGTCCGGCCCGCGTTCCCGTAAGGGACGCCTGGCCGGGCTACGCCGCCTCGGTCCAGGCGCCCTTAGCGCCTCCCGGACGGTCCTGGCGGCCCGGGCCGCGCCGGCGGCGGCCGGTCGAGCCCGGGTACACGTGCGGCCGGGCAGCGGGACTCACACCCGCTCCCGGTCGTACGTTGTATGGGCATGCGACTGCCACCGTTCCAACAGCTCGTCGACGCCCACTGGCGCGACGTGGCGCGGCTCGCGGCCGCGCTGGCCGGCCCCGGCGACGGCGAGGACGCCGCCCAGCGCGCCTGGCTGCGCGCGCTCGAGGCCTATCCGCGCCTGCGCTCCACCCGCAACCTGCGCGGCTGGCTGCTGACCATCACGGCGCGCAGCGCCATGGACAGCCACCGTGCCCGCCGCCGCGCGCCGCTGCCGGTGGCGGCAGTACCCGACCACGCCGCGCCGGCGGACCCGCCCGTCGCGACCGAGGACCTCTGGGAGGCGGTGCGCCTGCTCCCGGAGCGCCAGCGGCTCGCGGTCGCGCTGCGTTACGTGCTCGACCTGCCCCACGCCGAGGTGGCGAGGACCCTCGGCACCACCCAGGCGGCCAGCCGCCGGCTGGTCTCCGACGCCCTCGCCGCCCTGCGCCGAGGGCTCCCCGAGGAGGCGGTCCGATGACCCCGACCACCGACCTGGAGGCGCGCCTGCGCGTCTTCGACCCGGCCGTTCGCCGCCCGAGCCTGCCGGACAGCGACGTCTGCTACACCGTCACCGACACCCCGGCCGGCCAGCTCGTGCTGGCGGCGACCCCGGAGGCCGTGGTGGCCTGCTCGTACCTGAGCGAGGAGGCGGTCACCCGGCGCCTGGCCGACGCCGTCTCCCCGCGGGTGGTGCGGGCCGCCGGCCGCCTCGACCCGCTGCGCCGCGAGCTCGACGCCTACTTCGCGGGCACCCTGCGGCACTTCACCGTGGCGGCCGCGCCCGTGCTCGCCAGCCCGTTCACCCGCGACGTGCTCGCCGTCCTCGACAGCATCCCGTACGGGAGCACCACCACCTACGGGGCGGTCGCGCGGGCGGTCGGCCGCCCGGCCGCCGCCAGGGCGGTGGGCGGGGCACTGTCGGCCAACCCGCTGTGCATCGTCCTGCCCTGCCACCGGGTGCTCGGCAGCGGCGGCCAGATCACCGGCTACGCCGGCGGGCCGGAGGCCAAGCGGCTGCTGCTCGGGCTGGAGGCGGCCAACCGCTGAGTGGCGGCCGGGGCGGCGACGACCCGATCCCTGCCGCCGCGCTTGGCGTCGTAGAGCGCGCGGTCGGCGCGCGCCAGCAGCGCCTCGGCGGTCTCCGCCGGGTCCCAGCAGGCCACCCCGGCGGAGACCGTCTGGGCCAGCGGGGTGGCCAGCCGCAGCCGCTCGACCACCGCGACCGCCCGCGCCTCGTCGGCCCTGGGCAGCAGCACCGTGAACTCCTCGCCGCCGTAGCGGGCCAGCAGGTCGCCCGGACGCACCAGCGCCTGCCAGACCGCCACCGCCGCCTTGAGGAGCTGGTCACCCGCCTGGTGGCCGTACTCGTCGTTGAAGCGCTTGAAGTGGTCCAGGTCGAGCATGGCGACCGCCAGCGGGACCGCCTCCCGGCGCGCCCGCTCGATCTCCATCGGCAGGGTCAGGTCCCAGGTGCGGCGGTTGGCCGCGCCAGGGCGAGGAAGACCCACCAGGTGCGAGGGCTCATGGCCTGCTCATCGACTGCTCCCAGGCCGTGGTTGAGGTGGCCGCCTGCGTCTGGCTCGCGTGCGGCGCCTTCCTCGCCACTCCTCGTTGGCCCGCTCCGCGATGATTGAGCTTGGCCAGGAATGGGCAGTCCGTGGATGGCTGTCGCGGTGCTCGCCCGGACATCCGCGCCGGTAGGATGCTCCGGTCGGCGGTCCGCTCCGCGACGTCGGCTGGTCGATGGCCCCCGCACGAAGGAATGCGACGCTGATGCCGGTTCGCCGTGGCTCGTGGCTGGTCGTCCGCCTGTGGTGCGTCGTCGTGGCCGCGGTGCTGTTGGCCGGGTGCGTCGAGCCGCCCGCTGGGACGAAGAAGCGGCCGTCGACGGAGGGACGGGGGCACGCCGAGACCGCCACGCAGAACAAGGCCGCCATCAAGCGGCTCGGCGGGGTGGTCGACTACGGCCGCGTCGACCCGACGACGGGCCAGCGCAGCGGCATCAGCGCCACCATCACGCCGGCGATGGTGCGCGCCGCGGCAGCGCACGACCTGGGCTCGCCCGCGGACTCCGACATCAGGCCGCCCGGGTTCGAGGACCTGCCGGCCCGCAACCGTGCGCGCGGGCACCTGCTCGGCCGCCAGCTCGGCGGGTCGGGGGAGCTGGAGGGCAATCTGGTCGCGCTCTACCAGCGGCGGGCCAACTCGCCGGTGATGCGCGACTACGAGAGCGCGGTCGCCGAGGCGGTCGAGCGCGGGGAGACCGTGCGGTACAAGGTGCGGCCCATCTACCCGAGCCCGACCACGCGCGGTGCGCCGAGCGCGGTGCGGATCACCGCCGTCGGCAACCACGGCTTCCGCCTGGACGTGCTGATCGACAACACCGCCGAGGCCCGGGTGCGGGAGTACGTTCCCCTGCCGGCGGGCTCGTGACCAAGGCCCGGCCCGCCCGTCACCCCACGGAGGCCCCGATGACCCTGGAGCGCCTGCGCGCGATCGTGCCGCCACCCACCGAGCCGGTCGAGACGGGCGGCGAGGAGGACTGGCCGAGGGTCGAGGCAGCCCTCGGGACCGCCCTGCCCGACGACTTCAAGCAGTTCACCGGCCTGTACGGCTCCGGCAGGTTCGACGACTTCCTCTTCCTGTTCAACCCGTTCGCCGCCGGCGACGACGGCAACCTGCTGTACGAGAAGGACGCGGTCCTGGCGGCCTACGCCGAGACCAGGGCCAAGTTCCCGGGGCGGCTGCCGTGGCCGCCGTTCCCCGAGCCGGGCGGGGTGCTGCCCGTCGGGCGCAGCGACAACGGGGACGAGCTGTACTGGGTGACCGAGGGAGCGCCCGCGGGCTGGGGCATCGCGCTGGTCGAGACGCGCGCCGCCAGCCACGAGCTGCACCCGGTGCCGGTCACCGGCTTCCTGGCCGACCTGGTCGGCGGCACGCTGCGGACCAAGGTGTTCCCGCCGGAGATCCTCGAGCGGGCCGACCACACCTTCGAGCCGTTCGCCTGAGGCGACGCTACTCTGGGGATCCCCGGGCCGGGCGCCGCCCGGTCACCGCCGACCTACGAGGAGCCTCGATGCAGTACGCGCACCTCGGCCGAACCGGACTCCGCGTGAGCCGGCTCTGCCTCGGCACCATGAACTTCGGCCCGGAGACGTCGGAGGACGACTCCCACGCGATCATGGATCGCGCCCTCGACGAGGGCATCAACTTCTTCGACACGGCCAACGTCTACGGCTGGCGCACGGGCGAGGGCGTCACCGAGCAGATCGTCGGCCGCTGGTTCGCCAAGGGGGGCGGCCGGCGTGACAAGGTGGTGCTGGCCACCAAGGTGTTCGGCTCCATGGGCGACTGGCCCAACTTCAACCGGCTCTCGGCGGTCAACGTCCGCCGAGCCTGCGAGGACTCGCTGCGGCGGCTGCAGACCGACCACATCGACCTGTACCAGATGCACCACATCGACCGGAACACCCCGTGGGACGAGCTGTGGCAGGCGATGGACGTGCTCGTCCAGCAGGGCAAGGTGGTCTACGTCGGCTCCTCGAACTTCGCCGGCTGGCACATCGCCCAGGCCAACGAGGCCGCCCGGGCCAGGCACAGCCTCGGCCTGGTCAGCGAGCAGTCGCTCTACAACCTGGCCGAGCGGAGCGTCGAGCTCGAGGTCGTGCCCGCCTGTCAGGCCTACGGGCTGGGCCTGATCCCGTGGAGCCCGCTGTACGGCGGCGTGCTCGGTGGGGCGCTGGAGAAGGCCAGGCGAGGACGCAGGGCGAGCGAGCAGGCGCGCGAGCGCCTGGAGCGGCACCGGGAGAAGGTCGAGGCCTACGAGGCGTTCTCCTCGGAGCTGGGCGCCCCGCCCGCCGACGTCGCCCACGCCTGGCTGCTGCACCAGCCGGTGGTGACCGCCCCGATCGTGGGCCCACGCACGATGGAGCAGCTCGAAGCCGCACTCCGGGCCCTCGAGCTGCGGCTGGACGACAAGGCGCTGGCGCGGCTCGACGAGATCTGGCCCGGCCCTGGCGGCCCGGCGCCGGAGGCCTACGCCTGGTAGCGGCCGGCCACGCCGCCGCCGGCCGGCCCGTGCGGGGCGGCGGCGCGCTATGGTTCGACGGTCGTCGCCGCGCGCCGTGACTCACCGGCCGTGGCAGCCGCCGTGCCGGTCAGGAGGGGAGCATCGTGGGCATCGTCTCGTGGTTGGTTGCCGGTCTGGTGGTCGGGGCGCTGGCGCGGCTGCTGCTCCCCGGCCGGGACCCGGTCGGCTGCATCGGGACCATCCTGGTCGGCATCGTCGGCTCGCTGCTCGGCGGCTTCGTCGGCAACCTGCTGTTCCACGACTCGACGAGGGTGACCAGGGCCGGCCTGATCGGCTCGATCCTCGGCGCGATGGTGGTGCTGCTGCTCCTCCGCGCGGTGCGCCCAAGGTATTGAGGCGGCGGCCGGGCGGCTAGGCCGGCGCGGCGGTGGGGCGGACGGCGCCGATGTAGTCGCCGCGGCCGATCGCCGGGCGCATGGAGACCACCGCGCCCTTGTGCGGCGCGTCGATCATGTTGCCGGCGCCGATGTAGATGCCAACGTGGTGAATGGTGGCCGGGTCGGTCAGGTCGTGGGCGAAGAACACCAGGTCGCCGGGTTGCAGCTCGTCCGGGTTGAGCACCCGCGCGCCGAAGTACCACTGCTCGCGGGAGGTGCGCGGCAGCGTCACCCCGCCCTTGGAGTAGGCCCGCTGCGTCAACCCGGAGCAGTCGTAGAAGTCCTCGCCGGCCGCGCCCCACTTGTACTCCTTGCCGAGCTGGCTGAAGGCGAAGGCGACGGCCCGCTCGACCGCCGGCCCGGCCGGCAGCGCCACCCCCGGCCCGGCGGCGTAGCTGGATGCGATCGCCAGCACCTTGGTCACGTACCAGTCGGCGTGGTTGTAGGCGAAGATCGCCCTGGGGATGTCGGCGCCCCGCAGGGCGCCGTTGGCGCACAGGTACTTGGCCGCCGCGGGGATCGCGTCGGCCGGCTGGTAGACGTTGGCGATGCCGTCGCCGTCGCCGTCGGTGCCGTAGCCGACCTGGGGGGGCACCTGGTGGACGGGCAGGCCGCCCCAGGTGTTGCCGGCCTTGCCGCCGATGCCGAACTGCATCGGCCCGGCGGCGCCGGCGAAGTTCGCCCCGGCGGTCACGCCCTGCGCGGTCGAGCGGCCGTGGTTGGACTCGATGCTGCCGATCGCGGCCAGCACCGGCCAGGGAAGCCCGGGACAGGTGTCGGCGGCCGCCTGGTACAGCGGCAGATAGTCGGGCGGGATGTCACGCATCGCGCTCTGGCTCGGCGGGCCGCCGCCGATGATTCGCATCGCCAGTCCGCCCAGCAGCAGCCCGAGCAGCAGCAGCATCACGAGCGGGACTGCGATCAGGAGTTTCTTCATCGGCGGCCGCCTACAGACGAGACCACTGTGGTGGGGGAGTGGGACGATGGGCCCGATCCCCAAAGGATTTCTGGAGAATATCGCGGGGCGACTTCGCCCATGACGTACGCTTGAGTGCTATTTTAGGAGGTCGAGACGCTTGACAGGATACAGGCCGGTCGACACGTGATCCAGTGTCAGGGCGCCGCTGCGGGGGTCGCCAGGCGCCGGGAAGGAGGAGCCGTGCAGCCCGCGCCGGTGAGCGGAGCAGGCCGCCTGGGCTGGGGTCGCGGGAATGCGTGCGGCAGCGCCAATAGCAGTTCGATTGCTTTTGTGTCATTGCGGTTGAGTGTAACCTTTGATGGTGTCGGGACGGACGGATACGAGCTTCCCGCGCTATCAGGTGGGCCACTTCACACACGAAATCCGAACCGCTTGCAACGCACGGTCGGGCGTGGTCATGAGGAGGGTTGGAGGTGACGCAGCCGCCGCGGTCCCCATGGACGGGCGCGTACACCGACGAGGCCTTCGTCCCCCTCGGCGTGGTCGACGAGCAGACCGACACCGCCGAGCAGACCGATGGCGACGGCCACCAGGCCGGCCCGGTCGACACCGTCGCGCCCGCCGAGAGCGACCACGGCACGCGCGCGCCCGACCTCGGCCCGCTGCCGCCCGAGCGCCGCCCCGTCCCGCACGAGCAGGCCCCGCCGCCCGTCCCGCCGGAGCGGGCCGTCCCGCCGGACCGGGCCATGCCGCCGGACCGGGCCATGCCGCCGTCGCGGGTGGAGCGCGCCGCGGCGGCCGCGCCGTCGCGGCGCCAGCGCCGGGCGATGGCCGTGCCGGCCAGGGGCGCCGGCGGCACCGCGGCCGACTTCACCGCCGAGCGCTACCTGCGCGGCCAGGGCGTCCCACCCCGGGACGGCTGGCGCCGGGTGGTGTACTGGCTGACCGGCGGCAGGGTCAACCCCGGCCCGAGCCCGGCCGAGGTCGCCGAGCGCCAGCTCATGGCGCGGGCCAAGACGCCGGTGGCCGGCTGCCGCTCGATCGCGGTGATCAGCCGCAAGGGCGGGGTCGGCAAGACCACCACCACGCTGATGCTGGGCCACACCTTCGCGTCCCTGCGAGGCGACCGGGTGGTCGCCCTGGACGGCAACCCCGACGCCGGCTCCCTCGGCTACCGGGTGCGCAAGGAGACCGTGGCGACGATCACCAACCTGCTGGCCGACGAGCGCGAGATCGTCCGCTACGCCGACATCCGCTCCTACACCAACCAGGCGCCCACCCGCCTCGAGGTGGTCGCCTCCGACGACGACCCGAGGATCACCAAGGCGCTCGGCGAGGAGGACTACCGCCGGGCGATCACCCTGCTCGAGCGCCACTACAATCTGATCTGCCTGGACACCGGCACCGGCGTTCTGGAGTCGGCGACCAAGGGAATCCTGCAGTTGGCGGATCAGATCGTGGTGGTGATGGCGCCGAGCCTGGACTCGGCCCGGGCGGCCAGCTCCACGCTGGACTGGCTCAACGAGAACGGCCATGCCGAGCTCGTGCAGACCGCGGTGGCGGTGGTCAACGCGGTCCGCGGCGAGGGCCTGGTGGAGGTCGAGAAGATCGAAGAGCACTTCGCCGGCCGCTGCCGTGCGGTCGTCCAGGTACCGTGGGACCCCCACCTCGGCGCCGGGGCGGAGACGCAGGTCGACCGGCTGCGCCCGGCCACGCGGCGCGCCTACCTGGAGGTCGCGGCCGCCGTGGCCGACGGGTTCGCGCAGTGAGACCGGTCATGACCATGACAGAGGCAACCCGAACCGGGGGGACCGTCCGCCGACGGTATCGGCGCTGAGCCTTGCCAAGGAGGATCCACCTGATGCGTCACCTGTTGGTCGCCGCCGGGACGAAGGTGAACTTCACCCCGGACTTCAATGCGATCCCTGGCGCGGGGCCGTTCCAGCAGGTCATCAATGGCATTGGCGGCTTCGCGCTGCTGCTCTCGCTGGTCGGCATCGTGATCGGGGGTGCCATGTGGGGGGTGGGGTCCCTCAGCTCCAACTACCACCAGGCCGCGGTGGGGAAGCGGGCCACGCTCTACTCGGTGGTCGGGGCGGTCATCGTCGGTGCCGCCGCGGCCCTGGTGAACTGGGCCTTCACCCTGGGTCAGTCGGCCTGACCAGCACGCGCGCCTGAGGTGGTCCGGCGTGGTGCCGGACCATCTCGCACACCGGGAGCGACACCCCGGACCCCGACAAGCCCCCCGACCCCTGGCACCGAGGACGTGACCGAGAGGAGCAGCCAACCGTGGCGGTGACCGAGCGCAGCAGGGCCCGGGTCATCTACCGCCTGCCCGACCAGCGCGCCAGCCGCGCCGCCGGGCCGGGGGTGGCGCCGACCCGGCTCAGCCTGTTGCTGCTTGCGCTGGTGCTGTTCTCGGGCGGGCTGGTGATCGGCCGGGGCACCGCGCGCTCTGGCGGCGCGGCGGAGCCGGCCGCTCCGTCCCAGGCGACCGGCCCCGCGCAGAGCCCGCCGGTCATCCGGGACACCCCCGCGACGGGTCCCGCCCGCGCCGGCGTGGGCCCCGCCCGGACGGACGCCGGCGTCGGGGTCGGCTGGTCGCACTCGCGCGCGGGCGCGGCCGCCGCCGCCACCGAGTACACCCGTGTGCTCGGCGGCGCGCTGCTGTTCGACGACGCCCGCCGGCACCAGGCGGTCGCCGCGCTGGCCGCGCCGCGGGCCAAGGCCGCGCTGCTGCACGCCTCGGACGAGGCCGCCAGGCTGACCCGCAAGGGCCTGCGCGTGCCGGCCGGCGCGGCGGGCGCCCAGCAGGCGGTGATGGTGACCGTGCCGGTCGGCCAGAACGTCGAGCGCTACGACGACAAGCGCGCTCGCGTCGCCATCCTGACCACCGGCCTGGCCGGCTCGGTCTCCGGCATCCCGGTGTCGCAGGGATGGGGCGTGACCGTGGTCGACCTGGAATGGGTTGCCGCGGACTGGAAGCAGGTCGCCGTGAGCAGCCGGCCCGCGGCCATCCCGATGGTCCCGACCGACGAGGTGCCCTCGTCGTTCACGCAGTTCCTCGAGCAGACAAGGCAATTCAAGGAGTACGACTATGCTCCGCGACCGTAGGCGCGCACGGGGGCGCTGGCTGCTGGCACTCGTCGGCGTCCTCGCCCTGCTCCTGTTGTCCGCTCCGGCGGCCGCCGCCCAGCAGGCGCCTGGCCCGCAGCCGCCCGGCGACACCACCGCCAAGCAGCGGAGCTGCGACAACGTCTCCAACCCGGTGCTGCGCAAGGTGTGCCAGGCCGGCACCGCCCCGGCGGGCGCCATCGGCGGCGCGGTGACCGCCGCGACCGCCGGCGTGGTGGCCACCGCCGGCGACAGCGCCCTGCGCAGCTTCACCAACGCCGTCGCCCAGGCGGGCCAGTGGTTCCTCGAGAAGGTCGGCAAGCTGATCAACGGCACCACCTCGCCGAACGTGACCAACGCCGGCTGGTTCGTCGCCCAGTACCGCATCATGCTCGCGATCGCGATCATCTTCGCCTTGCCGATGCTGCTGCTCTCGGTCGCCCAGGCGATCGTCAAGTCCGACCTCAGCCAGGCGATCCGCTCCGCCTTCGTGTACCTGCCGATCGCCGGGGTGTTCTCCTTCGCCGCGCCGGCCTGCGCCCAGATCCTGATCGACTCCACCGACTGGCTGGCCACGGCGATCGGCTCCAACGGCTCGGCCAACGCCGAGAAGTTCCTGCACGACGCCGGCGGCTGGCTCGCGGCGCTCGGCGCGGGCACGGTCAACCCGGTCGCGCCCGTGTTCGGCGTGCTGCTGGCCGCGATCATCGTGGTGGTCGCGTCGATCTCCATCTGGATCGAGCTGATCCTGCGGTCGGCCGCCATCTACATCGCCGTGCTGTTCCTGCCGATCGCCTTCGCCGCCATGGTGTGGCCACGCGGCTGGCCCTGGTGCAAGCGGCTTATCGAGTTCCTGGTGGCGATCATCTTCGCCAAGGTGTTCATCGTGGCGATCATCAACCTGGCCGCGTCCGGGCTGGCCCGCGGCGGGCTGACCGACAAGTTCGAGGGCGTGCTGGCCGGCGGGGCACTGCTGATGATGGCCTCGTTCACCCCGATCGCGCTGCTCAAGCTGATCCCGCTGGCGGAGGCGGCGGTGGTCACCGCCGGCACGCAGCGGGCGGCGCTGCGGCAGGCGACCTCGGGGGCGACGGCGCTGACCGGCTCGTCGATGGTCACCCAGATGATCCAGTCCCGCTTCCGGGCCGGGTCGGCAGCCGGCGGCGCGGGGGCCGGGGCCGGCGTGGCCGCCTGGGGGGCTCCGGTGGCCGCCGGTGCCACGGTCGTCTCCGCCGCGCGCAACCGGGCCGCCTCGAGCTTCGGCGCCATGGGCGAGGCCGCCGGGGGCGGCGCGACCGGCAGCTCCGGCCTGGTCAACGTCGGCGGCAGCGGCAACGCCTCCCGGGGTGTACCGTCGGCCGGCGGCGCCACCGGGGGCGGGGTGCGCCCGCCTCGCACGTCCGAGCTGGTGACGGAGGGAAGAAACCCGGATGCATAGCCCTTCCGAGGTCCGCTACCGCTTCGGCCCGCTGGAGCGGCGCGGCCTCATCGGTAGCCTCGGCCCGGGGCAGCTCCTGATCCTCGCCGCGGCGGTGCTGCTGACGATCGTGCTGGTCCAGGCGCTCAAGAGCGGCGCGGGCCTGGCGCTCGGCATGGTGGTGCTGTCCGGGGGCGCGCTCGCCAGCTTCGTGCCCTACCAGGGCCGCACCCTCAACGAGTGGATGCCCGTGCTGGCCAGCTTCTTCGGCCGCCGCCTCGGCGGCAGGCACCACTACCGCTCGCCCGCCCCGGAGGCCGGCACCCGCTTCAAGAGCGGCGACGTGCCGGTCAGCCTGCCCGACTCGATCGGCAAGGTGGAGCTGCTGGCGTTCCCCTTCCGCGGGGTCGAGCTGGGCGTGATCGCCGACCGCGCCGCCGGCACCTACGCCGCCACCATCCAGGCGAGGGCGCGCTCGTTCGTGCTGCTCGACCCCGCCGACAAGGCCAGCCGGCTGGCCGGCTGGGCCGGCGTGGTCGCCGGGCTGGCCCGCGAGGGCAGCCCGGTCAGCCGGGTGCAGTGGATCGAGCGGACCGTGCCGGACGACCGCAACAGCCTCACCCGCTACGTGCGCGACGCGATCGACCCGTCGATCGGCCTGGACGCCGCGCCGCTGCAGAGCTACCTGCGCCTCACCCAGGCGGCCAGCCCCGTCACCGAGCAGCACGAGCTGTACGTGGTGGTGCAGGTGAGCGCGAGCAAGGCGGCCAGGGCGATCAAGCAGGCCGGCGGCCGCGACACCGGCGCGTGCGTGGTGCTCGCCCGCGAGCTGGAGACGTTCGCCCGCCGCCTGGAAGGCGCCGAGATCGAGGTGCTGCACGCGCTCGGGCCGCGCCGCCTGGCCGCGACCATCCGCCTCGCCTTCGACCCGCACTCCCGCCCAGGCCTCGCGCGCCTGGCCACCCTCGACCCCAGCCGGGAGGAGGGCGTCGCGGCGCGCAACGCCTGGCCGCGGGAGACCGAGACCCGCTGGTCGTACTACCGCACCAACGACGTGGTGCACTCGACCTACTGGATCGCGGAGTGGCCGCGTCTCGAGGTCGGCCCCGACTTCCTCGCCCCGCTGCTGGTGCAGACCCGCTCGATGCGCACGGTGTCGGTGACCATGGAGCCGGTCCCGCCGCTGAAGGCGATGCGCGCGGTCGGCTTCGCCAAGACCGCCGACGTCGCCGACGAGGAGCTGCGCCAGAAGCTCGGCTTCATCGGCACCGCCAAGCGCCGCAACCAGAGCGAGGCCGTGGCCCGCCGCGAGCAGGAGCTCGCCGACGGCCACGCCGACGTGCGCTTCTCCGGCTGGATCACGGTCACCGCCGAGAGCGTCGACGGCCTCCAGGAGGCCTGCGCCGAGATCGAGCACGCCGCCGGCCAGTCCCGCCTCGAGCTGCAACGCTGCGACGGCGAGCAGGACATCTGCTTCTCCTACACCCTGCCGCTCGGGAGAGGGCTGAAGTGAGCTAGCCGTGAGGACCAAACCCCGCCGCGCGGCCCACCGGGTCACCACCGCCCACCTGCAGGCGGCCTACCCGTTCATCTCCGAGGGCGGGCTCGGCTCCCGCGGCGTCTACATCGGCCGCGACGTCTTCGGCGGCAGCTTCTGCTACGACCCCTGGGAGCTGTACGGCAGGGAGATCACCGGCCCCAACATGCTGGTGATCGGGCAGATCGGCTACGCCAAGAGCTCACTGGTGAAGTGCCTCGACGAGGACACCGAGATCACCGACCCGGTGACCGGCGTGCCGATGACCATTGGTCAGGTCTTCAAGGACGAGGGCGTCACCAGGGTGCTGACCCTCGACGACCAGCGGCGCGTGACCGTGATGCCGATCACCGCCAAGGTCGACGCGGGCCTGTCCCGCTGCCTGAAGGTGACCTTCGCCTCCGGGCGCTCGGTGATCACCACACCTGAGCATCCCTTTCTGATGCCGGACGGCTGGCGGCGCGCCGACCAGCTCGCGGTGGAGGAGACCGCGGCGGTGCCGACGAGGATTCCCTTCCCGGAGGAGCCCGCTCGCCTCCCCGACGAGGAGGTCGACTTCCTGGCGATCATGCTCGCCGAGGGCTGCTACGTTCCAGGCCAGACCGGAGCGGCGAGGTTCACCTCGGCGGACCCGGAGATCGTCGCCCGCATGCGAACCTCCGGCGAGCGCCTCGGGTTCGGCATCCGGAACGTCTCCAGGTACGAGTGGCACCTCACCGGCCACGCCCGGTTCATCGAGCCGCCCGACGGCACCTGTGGCTGCGGGTGTGGCCGGCCCACCCCGGTCGCCACCCGGACCCGGAACGGGAACGTCAAGGGCCAGCCGCGGCGGTACGCCGAAGGCCACTCGAGCCGGCGCGGCGCGGCAGCCACCGTTCTTCGCCGTCACGGCGTGCCACGGGCGCTCTCGCGCAGGAAGGTCCTGCCCGACAGCATCTACCGGTTGCCGCCCGACCAGCTCGCCCGCTTCCTCGGCGTCTTCTGGATGTGTGACGGAACCGTCGGTGAGATCGGCGTCTCGATCACCCTCGCGTCCGAGCGGCTCGTCCGTCAGTTGCAGCACCTGCTGCTCCGCTTCAGGATCCAGAGCGGAGTCCGCTTCCACCGCTCCACCCTGAACGGGAAGGCCTTCCCGTCGTGGAGCCTCCGCGTCTACTCCCAGTGCGATCAGCGGTTCCTCGACGTCATCCCGCTCTGGGGAACGAAGCGAGAGCGGCTCGCGGCACTCTGTGCCGCCCGTTCCCGCCCGGTGCAGGCCAACGTGGGCGCGCCGTCGCTGTCGGCCGGGCTGCGGGCACGGCTCGACGTGGCCACCCGGCTTCCCGACGGGCGCGCCGACACCGCGCGGTTCGAGCAGGTCGCCCAGCGCCTCGGCGCGGCGTACCACTTCCAGTTCAGCCACATCGTGAACCACCAGACCGGCCGCCTGAACCGTCCGGCGTTCCGGGCGTTCTGCGAGGTGTTCGGGCTCACCCACGAATACGGCTGGTTGCTCGACTCCGACGTCTTCTGGGACCGTATCGTCTCGATCGAGGACGTCGGCGAGCGTCACGTCTACGACCTCACCGTCGAGCCGACCGCCTGCTTCGTCGCCAACGACGTCGTCGTCCACAACACCTACCTGTGGCGGCAGATGATCTTCGGGCGCACCGCCTGGATCATCGACCCGAAGGGGGAGTACGACAAGCTCGCCGAGGTCTGCGGGGTGACCCCGATCCGCTTCGTCTCGGGTGGGCACATCCGGCTGAACCCGCTCGACCCGATGATCGGGGGGGAGGCGCAGCTCGCGCTGCTGCGCTCGATCTCCGAGGTGATGCTCGGGCGCAACCTGCGGCCCGAGGAGGACGCCTGCCTGGAGCGCGCCCACGACGAGGCGGTCATCGAGGCGGCCAGGCGCGGCGCCCAGCCGACCGTGCCGCAGGTGGTCGCGCGGCTGCTGGAGCCGTCCGACGCCGCCGCGCAGGAGCTGCGCACCTCGACCGCGCGCATGGCCGAGGACGGGCGCCAGCTGGCCCTGTCGCTGCGCCGCATGGGCGCCGGCGACCTGCGCGGCATGTTCGACGGGCCCACCTCGCGCGGCCTCAACCTCGCCGGCCGGCTGGTGGTGTTCAACCTGCGCGAGGTCAAGGACGAGGCGCGCCCGATCCTGATGGCGTGCACCGCCGCCTGGCTGCAGGGCTCCTGGGCGCGCGACGACGGCATCCGCCGCATCGTGGTGCTCGACGAGGCCTGGGTGGTGCTGCGACACCTGGCGATCGCCCGCTGGCTGCGGGAGAGCTGGAAGCTGGCGCGGCAGTACGGGGTGCAGAACATCGCCGTGATGCACCGGCTCTCCGACCTGACCGCGGCCGGGGAGGCCGGCTCGGAGCAGGTGCAGCTCGCCAAGGGCCTGCTGGAGGACTCCGAGACCCGGGTGATCTACCGCCAGTCTCCCGGCGAGGTGGAGGCCGCCCGCGAGCTGCTCGGGCTGACCCAGACCGAGGTCGACCAGATCCCCACGCTGGAGCGCGGCGAGGCCCTGTGGCGCGTCGGGCGGCGCTCGTTCATCGTCCAGCACCGCCTGGAGCCAGCCACCGAGCGGGAGATCGTCGACACCGACGCGAACATGGCCACACGCTCGCTCCCCGGCTGGTCCGGCGAGCAGCCCGCCGAGGCGGTCGAGCCGGCGTCATGAGCGCGAAGAAGGTCACCAAGCGCGAAGGCCCCGTCGACCAGGGGCTCCTCACCGCGGTCTCGGTCGTGCTCGGCGCGGGCCTGGTGCTGTGGCTCACCGGCGAGGTCGCCGGCTACCTGCACGCCGGCGCCTGGCCACGGGTCACCGGCTCGGACATGGGCCAGATCATGGTGCGCCTGCCCCGCAACCCGGGCGACCCGGCCGCCGCCTGGCCGGCGCGGGTACGCTCCCAGCTGCCCGGCCCCGGCACCTTCTACCTCGTCTTCGCGATCCTGCTCGCCCTGCTGACCAGCCTGGTGCTGTGGCTGATCAACGGCATGCGCTCGATGCGCCGCCGGGTCGGCAAGCAGATGGTCATCCCCGGCGCGCCCGGCGGCGCGCCTTCGTCGGCGGGCTGGGCGCGGCCGCAGCTCTTCCGCGACCTGTTCGTGCGCGAGCCCATGCCCGGCCGGGTGACGCTCGGCCGCGTCGGCGGGCGCTACGTGGCGGCCCAGCCGCTGGCGGCGGTGATCGCGCTCGGGCCGACCCAGAGCCACAAGACCGCCGGGCTGGCGGTGCCGGCGGTCCTGGAGTGGGACGGGCCGGTGCTCGCCGCCTCGGTCAAGTCCGATCTCGTCCGCGCGACCGTGGACCAGCGCTGGCAGCGCGGCGAGGTGTACCTCTACGACCCGGTCGGGGTGACCGGCCTGGACCGCAACACCTGGTCGCCGCTCGCCCGCTGTGGCACCTGGCACGGCGCCTACCGCATGGCCCAGGCGCTGGTCGGCGCCGGCAGGCGTGGCGGGCACACCACCCCGGACGCCGACTTCCTCGCCAACATGGCCCCGACGCTGCTCGCGCCGCTGCTGCTGGCGGCGGCGGTCTCGGGCCGCTCCATGGGCGACGTGGTGCGCTGGGCGCAGCGGCAGGAGCGGGCCGAGGTCACCGCCGCGCTCAACGTGGCGGGCGAGCCCGCCGCCCAGGACGCGGTGCAGTCGGTCTGGGGTCTCGGCGAGGCCCGCCGCAGCCAGGTCTACGCCAGCGTCCTCGGGGTGGTCTCGGCCTACGCCGACCCGTCGGTCAGGGAGGTGGTGCCGGCCACCCAGCTCACCGCCGAGCGGCTGCTCGACGGCGGGGCCAACACCGCCTACGTGTGCGCGCCAGCCCACGAGCAGCGCCGCCTCGGGCCGCTGTTCGTCGCCCTGGTGCAGGAGGTGATCGACCTCGCCTACGAGCGCGCGATCGCGCGCGGCGCGCCGCTCGACCCGCCGCTGCTGGCGGTGCTCGACGACGCCGCCGTCTCGGCGGCCCTGCCCCACCTCGAGGTGCTCGCCGCCACCGCCGCCGCCCACGGCGTCCAGCTCGTCACCACCTTCCGCCACCTCACCCAGATCCAGTCGCGCTACGGCGAGTCGGCCGAGGCGGTGGTCGCCAACCACCGCGCCAAGGTGCTGCTCAGCGGCATCACCGACCAGCCCACCCTGGCGCTGGTCGCGGAGATGCTCGGGGACGAGTCGCTGCGGCACCCGGCGCTGCCGCCGCCCCGCCCAGGGCAGCAGGAGCGCAACGCCGGCGGGCGCCAGCCGGCGCCGGCCGGCGCCCAGCCGTCGCCGGCCGAGGCCCTGCGGCGCATCTACCCTGGCCACGGAGTGCTCCTCTACGACCACCTGCCGCCCGCCTACCTGACCCTGCGCCCCTGGTTCCGCGAGCGCGGCGGCACCACGCCGCGGGCCAGCTCCGGGCGGGCGTAGCTCCCTAGGTCGTCGCGTCGAGGGACAGCCCTGCCAGGCGCTCGACCATCCCCGGGAGGTCGCGCCAGCGCTGGTCGCCGTGGCCGTAGGCGCCGGCGGCGAAGCGCGCGTAGACGCCCTCGAGGATGACCGCCAGCTTCCAGTAGCCGAGGGCGACGAAGAAGTCGAGCTGGTCGGCCGGCCGGCCGCTGCCGCGCGCGTAGGCCGCCGCCAGCTCGGCGCGGGTGGGGAAGCCGGGCAGGTGGGTCGGGGTGGTGGCGAGCGGCAGGGTCTCGTCGCCCGGCTCGGACCAGTAGACCATCAGCAGGCCGAGGTCGGTCATGGGGTCGCCGAGGGTGCACAGCTCCCAGTCGAGCACGGCGCGCACCTCTCCGGCGGGGGAGAGGATCAGGTTGTCGATGCGGTAGTCGCCGTGGACGATCGCCACCTGGTCCTGCGCGGGGACGCTGGCCGACAGGCGCCGGTGGACCTCCTCGATCACCGGCAGCTCGCGGGTCTTCGACTGCTCCCACTGGCGCCGCCAGCGGGCGAGCTGGCGCTCGACGTGGCCGTGGCCGCGCCCGAGCTTGCCGAGCCCGACCGCCTCCGGGTCGACGCGGTGCAGCGCGACCAGGACGTCGACCAGCGCGTAGCCGGCCCTGGCCCGCGCGGCCTCCTCGAAGCTGGCCGCCACGGTGGCCTCGTCGCGCGGGACCACGCCGTCGACGTGCTCCATCACGTAGAAGGGCGCGCCGGTGACCGACTCGTCGGCGCACAGGTCGAAGGCGCGCGGCACCGGCACCTCGGTGCCGTACAGGGCGCTGATGACGCCGTGCTCGCGGGCCATGTCGTGGGCGGTGGGCAGCACCCCGCCGAGCGGCGGGCGGCGCAGCACCCAGCGCCCTCCCGCCTGGTCGACCACGACGTAGGTGAGGTTGGACTGCCCGCCGACGACCGGCGTGAAGGCCAGCGGCGGGCGCACGCCGGGCACGTGCGCCTCGAACCACTCGGTGACGGCGCCGGCACGGATGCCGGCCATCGGCCCGGCCGGCCGCGCACCCGGCCCGCTGCTCATGCCCTGGCGCGGCGGTCGCGCCCGACCGCCTCGCTCACCGCCTTGGCGACGGCGGGGGCGACGCCGCGGTCGAACACGCTCGGCACGATGTACTCGGGGCGCAGCTCGTCGTCGGCCACCCGCCCGGCGATGGCCTCGGCCGCCGCCACCTCCATCGCCTCGGTGATCAGGGCGGCCTGGGCGTCGAGCGCGCCGCGGAAGACGCCGGGGAAGGCCAGCACGTTGTTGATCTGGTTGGGCTCGTCCGAGCGGCCGGTGGCGACCACGGCGGCGTGGCGCCGCGCCCCTGCCGGGTCCACCTCGGGGTCGGGGTTCGACAGGGCGAACACGATCGCGTCCGGCGCCATCGTGGCCACGTCGGCGGGCTCCAGCAGGTTCGGTGCGCTGACGCCGACGAACACGTCCGCGCCGGCCAGCGCCTCCTTCAGGGTGCCGCGCTGGTGCCGCCTGTTGGTGTGCTCGGCGACCCAGCGCTTGGAGTCGTCCAGCCCCTCCCGGCCGGGGTGGATGGTCCCGGCGCGGTCGCAGGCGACGATCTCGCCGACGCCTTCGGCCTGGAGGATCTTGATGATCGCGACCCCGGCGGCGCCCGCCCCGGACAGCACCACGTGGACGTCGGCGAGCTTCTTGCCGACGCAGCGCAGGGCGTTGATCAGCCCGGCGAGGACGACGATGGCCGTGCCGTGCTGGTCGTCGTGGAACACCGGGATGTCGAGCAGCGCGCGCAGGCGCCGCTCCACCTCGAAGCAGCGCGGGGCGGCGATGTCCTCCAGGTTGATCCCGCCGTAGGTCGGCGCGAGCAGCTCGACCGTGCGCACGATCTCGTCGGTGTCCTGGGTGTCCAGGCAGACGGGCCAGGCGTCGACGCCGGCGAACTGCTTGAACAGCAGCGCCTTGCCTTCCATCACCGGCATGGCCGCGGCGGGGCCGATGTTGCCCAGGCCGAGCACGGCGGAGCCGTCGGTGACCACCGCGACGGTGTTGCGCTTGATGGTGAGCCGGCGTGCATCCGCCGGGTTGGCGGCGATCGCCTGGCAGACGCGGGCGACCCCTGGGGTGTAGGCCATGGAGAGGTCGTCGCGGGTGCGCAGCGGCACCTTGGAGGTCACCTCGAGCTTGCCGCCCAGGTGGAGCAGGAAGGTGCGGTCGCTCACCTTGTGGACGCGGGCGCCCTCGACGGCGGCGACCGCCTCGCTGATCGCCTCGGCGTGGCGCGCGTCCGCGGCGTTGCAAGTGAGGTCGACCACCAGGAGGTCGGGGTGGGACTCGACGATGTCGACCGCCACCACCGTGCCGGCGGCCTCGCCGACCGCGGTGGTGATCCGCCCGATGCCGAGCGGGTCGGCGCCCAGGTGAACCCGCATCGTGATCGACCAGGACGAGCTCGGTATCGGCATCGGGGGCTCCTCGTTAGCTCTGTGAGCAGCGGAAACGGGGCCCAACATACCCGAGTCGGGAAGCTTGCGAAACGTTCCCCTTGCCACCTGATATCAGCTCTGTTGATCGATCTGATCGCAACAAACGATTGGAAGAATGGCTGAGGGTCATCCTAAGGTAGGGACACGGTCACCAGCACGACCACAGCGCTCGCACGGACGCCGAGTAAGGAGGTGGGACCGACCATGCCGAGCCGTTCGACGACCCGCACGCACGACTCCGTCCTGCCCGGGGGTCCCTGGGACTCGAGCCCGCGTTGGCGGGGCATCCGCCGCGACTACCGCCCCGAGGACGTACTGCGCCTGCGCTCGACCCTCCCCGTGGAGCACACCCTCGCCCGGCACGGGGCCGAGCGCCTCTGGGCGCTGCTGTCCGAGGAGGACTACGTCGCCTGCCTCGGCGCGCTCACCGGCGGGCAGGCGGTGCAGATGGTCAAGGCCGGGCTGCAGGCCATCTACCTGTCCGGCTGGCAGGTCGCGGCCGACGCCAACCTGGGGGAGCAGGTCTACCCGGACCAGAGCCTCTACCCGGCCAACAGCGTCCCGGCGGTGGTGCGGCGCATCAACAACGCCCTGCACCGCGCCGACCTGGTCGAGCGCCTGGATGGGAGTCAGCGCGACTGGTTCGTGCCGATCGTGGCCGACGCCGAGGCCGGCTTCGGCGGCGCCCTCAACGCCTACGAGCTGACGCGGGCGATGATCGAGGCCGGCGCGGCCGGGGTCCACTTCGAGGACCAGCTCGCCTCCGAGAAGAAGTGCGGCCACCTCGGCGGCAAGGTGCTCGTGCCGACCTCGCAGTTCATCCGCACGCTGACCGCCGCGAGGCTTGCCGCCGACGTCGCCGGCGTGCCCACCGTGCTGATCGCCCGCACCGACGCCCTGGCCGCGACGCTGCTCACCAGCGACGTCGACGAGCGCGACCGGCGCTTCTGCAGCGGCGAGCGCAGCGTCGAGGGCTACCACGTGGTGCGCGGCGGCTTCGACGCGGCCATCGCCCGCGCGCTGGCCTACGCGCCCTACGCCGACCTGCTCTGGTGCGAGACCTCCACGCCCGACCTCGACCAGGCGCGCCGCTTCGCCGAGGCGGTCGGAGCCGAGCACCCGGGCAAGCCGCTGGCCTACAACTGCTCGCCGTCGTTCAACTGGCGCCGCCACCTGGACGACGCCACCATCGCCAAGTTCCAGAAGGAGCTGGGCGCGATGGGCTACCGCTTCCAGTTCATCACCCTGGCCGGCTTCCACGCGCTCAACGCCGCCATGTTCGAGCTGGCCCGCGGCTACGCGGACGAGGGCATGCCCGCCTACGTGCGGCTGCAGCAACGCGAGTTCGACCTGGAGGCGGACGGCTACACCGCCACCAGGCACCAGCGTGAGGTCGGCACCGGCTACTTCGACGCGGTCGCCGAGGTGATCTCCGCCGGCACCGCGTCCACCCTGGCGCTGGCCGGCTCCACCGAGCACGAGCAGTTTCAGGGATAGGCCTGGCGCCCCAGCCGCCCCGCGGGCCCGCCCGCGGGGCGCCGTCATGCGGTCGTCACACGGTTGTCATCTGGACTCGGGAACCGGTCCGGTCTGGCCGGCGTCCAATGCTGGGACCAGTGCATCCTCGCGCGCTGCGTACCGGTGCGTAGGGCAAGCTCCGACGATGTAACGAGTCGTCTTCGGCATAACCGGGTAGGATGCCCGTTGTCCGGGCGGCTGGGGCAAAGGGGTCGTACATGCTGGGTGGCGCACGGACCAGCGGCCCAGGTCCGCGGCGTTGGCTGGTCGTCGCGCTGCTCATGGTGCTTCTCGTGCAGGCGGCAGCCGCCGCGATGGCCGCTCCCGGCGGCCCCGACCAGCCGAAGCTCGAGGCGCGCGCCCGCACCCTCATCGCGAGGCTGCAGGCGCAGTACGACGCGATGGAGCGCCTCACCGAGCACATCAACGAGATCACCGCGCGCGAGGCCGGCCTGAAGAAGCAGCTTCGCGAGCTGGAGAAGCGCCGCGACGGCGTCGAGGAGCACCTGGCCACGGCCCAGCGGCTGCTCGACGAGCAGGTCCGCACCACCTACATGCTCGGCCCCGGCGACCTGATGGCCGACCTGCTCACCGCCCCCGACCTGGCCGAGGCGCTCAACCGCCTGCCGCTGCAGCGCTCGCTCCTCGAGGCGCGGGTCGCCGCGCTCGAGGACGTCCGCCGCGACAAGGCCGAGCTGGACTCGGTCAGGGGGCAGATCGAGGGCGCCCTGCGCGCCCAGCACGACGACAAGAAGGTGGTCGCCGACCAGCGGGCGCACCTCAAGACGCTGGCCGACCAGCTCAAGACCACCCTCGGCGGGGTCGACCCGGAGCTCGCCGCCGCCCTGGCCGCCGCCGAGCTGCTCGACGAGCACGCCCGCCGGGCGGCGTGGGACTCCTTCTGGGCCGGCTCGGGCGGCCGCGGGTCGCTCGGCGGTGCCTGGTACACGCCGGCGCCGGCCGCCAAGCGGGCGGTCAGCTACGCCCTCGGGCACCTCGGCGCCCCGTACGTGTGGGGCGCCGCCGGGCCGCGGGCGTTCGACTGCTCCGGCCTCACCAGCGCGGCCTACGCGGCCGCCGGGGTCGCCATCCCGCGCGTCTCGCGCGCCCAGTGGGGGGCGGGCCGCCACCTCGACCTCGGCAGCCTGATCCCTGGCGACCTGGTGTTCTTCGCCGACAACACCGCCGACCCGTCGACCATCCACCACGTCGGCATGTACGTCGGCCGCGGCCTGATGGTCCACGCACCGTACACCGGCTCCGTGGTCAAGGTGACCTCGATCTGGCGCTCGGGCTACATCGGCGCGGTGAGGGTGGTCCCGGCCATCCCCAAGCCCGGGGTGACCCCGCCGCCGCCGGGCCCGCCGATCCTGCCAGCGCCGCCGACCATGACCACCAGGCGGCCGACCACCACCACCTCCGCGCCCACCACCACCACCCGGCCGGCGACCACCACCACGGTCCCGCCGACCACGGGCGCGACCACCACCACGACGTCGCCGCCGACCACGACGACGACGACCACGGCGCCCTAGCGCCCACCGGCGCCGGATCGAGGTTGCGCCGTGGCGCTGGTCCGTGGCGCCGTCGGCATGCGTAAATGCGGTCCGGCTCGTCTGGTTGGCAGGGGTATCATCCGGGCCGTCGGCATCCCGACCAGCCAGGAGGCACTCGTGCGGCAGATCCAGATCAAGCTCCCCGACGGCTCCGTGCGGCAGGTCGCTGCCGGCACGACCCCGGCCGAGCTGCTGGACACCACGGGCGCCGTGGCCGCGCTGGTCGACGACGAGCCCTGGGACCTGCACCGCGGCCTGGACCGGGACGCGGCCATCGCGCCGCTGCCCGCCGCCAGCCCGCGGGGACGGGAGGTGCTGCGCCACTCCGCCGCCCACGTGCTCGCCCAGGCCGTGACCGACCTGTACCCGGAGGCCAAGTACGCCATCGGCCCGTCGGTGGAGGACGGCTTCTACTACGACTTCGACGTGCCCGAGCCGTTCACCCCCGAGGACGTCGAGCGCATCGAGGCGCGCATGCGCGAGATCGTGGCCGGGGGCCAGCCCTTCGAGCGCGACGAGCTCAGCCGCGAAGAAGGCCTGCGGCTGTTCGCCGACCAGCCCTACAAGCGCGAGATCATCGAGGCCGTCGACGAGTCCGAGGGGGCGGGTCCCTCGGTCTCGGTGTACCGCAACGACGGCTGGGTCGACCTGTGCCGCGGCCCGCACGTGCCCACCACCGCCGACGTGGCGGCGTTCAAGCTGATGCGCGTCGCCGGGGCGTACTGGCGCGGCGACGAGTCGCGCCCGCAGCTCCAGCGCATCTACGGCACCGCCTGGGAGTCCGAGGAGGCCCTGGCCGCCCACCTGCACCGGCTGGAGGAGGCGGAGCGGCGCGACCACCGCCGCCTCGGCGCGGAGCTGGACCTGTTCCACTTCCCCTCGGAGATCGGCGGCGGCCTGCCGGTGTTCCACCCCAAGGGCGGGCTGGTGCGCAAGCTGATGGAGGACTACTCCAAGGCCGAGCACGAGCGCGGCGGCTACGACTTCGTCTGGAGCCCCCACCTGGCCAAGTCGACCCTGTTCGAGACCTCGGGCCACCTGGAGTGGTACGAGGACAGCATGTACCCGCCGATGGAGCTGGAGGGCGCGCGCTACTACCCCAAGCCGATGAACTGCCCCTTCCACATCCTGATCTACCG
>WNFV01000917.1_pt1 | contig 52550 bp, 55 predicted proteins | sample 5400101 | NCBI WGS metagenome assembly WNFV01 (sample SAMN13153361, study PRJNA577476) | soil metagenome | isolation source: 115 cm soil or saprolite under grassland replicate 1 | place: USA:California | collected 2016-06-15
TTTGTCTTCGCGCAGATTCAGGTTGATCCGGCTGACGAACTGCCCGCCGAGAATCGTGTTGGCGACGACCAGCGCGTGATAATCCGGCGTGTCGCGGCCGACGGCGACGTGCCCGATGCGCAGCTCGGACTGCGGCGCCCGCGGCCGCGGCACAACATTGATGCGCGCGCCGCGCGGCAACTCTTCACTGCCTGCGACGGCGCGTCCATCGGCTCCCGTCCAATCGGCGAACGATTCGCGTGCGAGTTGTGCGATTGCCGCATGGTCGCAGTCGCCGACGGCAATCAGCGTCGCTGCGGCCGGCCCGATCGCTTCCGCGTGGAACCGTCGGACGTCGTCGACCGTCATCGCGGCGAGCGACGCTTCGCTGCCGATCGGCGAATGGCCGTAGGGATGCGCGCCGTACAGCAGCCTCAGAAACGCGCGGTCGGCGACTGCCCCGGGCATGTCGCGGATCTGCGTGAGCCGGTGGAGACGCAGCTGCCGTACGCGCGCGAAATCGTCCTCGCGCAGCGCCGGCCGGACGAGAATGTCCGAGAGCAACGCGAGCGCCGGCGCGGTGAAGCGGCTCAGCACCGTAATGCTCGCCACCGTCGCGTCGGAGCCGATGTCGGTGTCGAATTGCGCCCCGAGCCGCGCGAGCGCTTCGTGCATGTCGATGGCCGACCGCTCGCCGGTGCCTTCATCCAGCATGTCGGCGGTGACGGCCGCCAGCCCCTCCTTGCCTATCGGGTCGGAGGCCGCCCCCCGCCGTACCAGAAGCATCAGCGCGACGATTGGCACCTGGGGGTGCGGGACGGTCCACACGCGCAGGCCGTTCGGGAGCGTCGATTTTTCGATGGCGGGAAAGTCGAACGCCCGCGTCGGTACCGGTTCGGGAAGGCGGGCGCGAGTGACGGTCACGTGACAACCGCCAGCGCAGAATCGCGCGCGGCGAGCGTACCGCGGCCTTGAGGCACGATGCTGAGCGTGACGCGGTGCGACGGATCCAGGAAGCGACTCGTCGCCTGCTGCAATGACGAGCTGGTGACGGCCTGATAGCGTTCCAGGTCGCGATCGAAATAGTCCGGTTGGCCCAGAAACACGTTGTACGCGTTCAACTGATCCGACTTGCCTCCAAAGCCGCCGACCGTCTGGAGACGGAACACGAACTGCGATTCCGCCTGCACCCGTCCCCGTTGCATCTCCTCGTCGTTCGGACCCTCCTCGGAAATCCGCGCGATCTCTTCGAGAATCGCGCGCTCGAGCTCGTGAAGCGTGTGGCCGGGCGCCGCCGTGGCGGTGATCTGCGCGTAGCCGGCCATCTCGCGCGAATTCTGGGCTGCGGACACGTCGGTCGCGATGCGCTCGTCGAACACGAGGCGGCGGTACAGCCGCGACGTCTTGCCGTTGGCGAGGAGATCCGTCGCGAGATCGAGGTCGGCGTCCCCCTCGGCGAACATGGCCGGCGTGATCCACGCCAGATACAGGCGCGGGAGCTCGACGCGATCCTCGAATTGAATGCGCACGTCAGTGGCCAATGACGCCGCCACGCGAACCGGCTCGACGCGCCGCCCCGGTTCGAGGTCGCCGAAGTACTGCCGCACGAGATCGAGCATGCGATCGGCCTCGATGTCGCCCGCCAGCGCAAGCGACGCGTTGGCGGGATGGTAGTAGCGGCGGAAAAACGCGTGAACCTCGTCGAGCTGCACGGCCTGCAGGTCCGCGACCTCGCCGATCGTCGTCCAGTGGTACGGATGATCGGGCGGAAACAGCGCGGCGAGCAGCGCCATCGGCGCGAGGCCGTACGGCCGATTCTCGTAGTTCTGCCGCCGTTCGTTCAGCACCACGTCCCGCTGGTTCGTGAACTTGGCCTCGGTGAGCGCCGGGAGCAGGAATCCCATGCGATCGGATTCCATCCACAGCGCGAGCTCGAGTGCGCCGGTCGGGACGACCTCCCAGTAGTTCGTGCGATCGGCGTTCGTGGAGCCGTTCAGCGTGGCGCCCGCGCCCTGCAGCGGTTGGAAGAACCCGCGATCGTGATGCTCCGAGCCCTCGAACATCAGATGTTCGAACAGATGGGCGAACCCGGTCTTTCCCGGACGCTCGTTCTTCGAACCGACGTGATACCAGAGGTTGACGGCGACGATGGGACAGCTGTGGTCTTCGTGAAGAAGGACGTCGAGCCCGTTGTCGAGCGTGTGCTTCGTGAACGAAATGTTCACCGGAAACTGCCGCACGTCAGCATCTCTTTTCCGAAATACGGATTCGCTATCGCCGAGCCGTTCTGCAGCCACGGCTTGCTGACCATCGGGCAGACGGCCACCTTCACGCCTTCCGGCGCGGCAAGGTGCAGACCGGTCATGTACGTGTCGATGGCCTCGCTCAGCGTACCGAATTTCGCGCGCGCGTCTGTCAGATTGCCGGCTGACGCCAGTTGAATCGCGGCAGTGTCGATCTTCATCGCCGGCGCACCCAGAGCCGTCGACGCGGTCGCGACGGCGCCCGCATTCTGGCGGATGCCCTCCAGGCTGTCGTCGGCAAGTGCCGATTGAATCTTGAGATACGGATCGATGACCGACGACGGCATCGTCGATCCGGGCGCGGGCGTCGCCGACGTCTGCGGAGCGGGCATGCACGCGGAGGCCGTTACGGCCATCGCGAGCAGCAGTAGTCGACAGTCGACGGTTATCAGTCGACGGTTGACAGTCGACAGTCGATAGCCTGTTGACTGCGGACTGTCAACTGTGGAGTTCCGGTAAGTTCTCATTTCACCACCGTCAACTGGATCGTCGGCCGGTTGTAGCTCGCGATGGACACCTGCGCGGCCGTCCGCTCGGCCACGGCCATGAACGCGCGCGCCGCCGGCGACTCGGGGTCGCTGATCATCAACGGCACGCCGCTGTCGCTGCCTTCACGAATAGGCTGGTAGATCGGAATCCGCCCCATGAAGGGAATCCCCAGATCCGTGGCCATCTGCTCCCCGCCCCCGTGGCCGAAAATGTCGGCCTCGTGATGACAGTTCGTGCAGACGAAATAGCTCATGTTCTCGACGATCCCGAGCGGCGGAATATTCAGCTTTTTGTACATCGCGACTGCGCGGCGGCTGTCCGCCAGCGACACCTGTTGCGGCGTCGTGACGACGATCGCGCCGGCAACCGGCACCGTCTGGCTCAGGCTCAGCGCGACATCGCCGGTGCCCGGCGGCAGATCGATGACGAGATAATCGAGGTCGACCCACCGCACTTCGCGAAAGAACTGCTGCAGCGCGCCGTGCAGCATCGGACCGCGCCAGATGATGGGGGCATCGTCGCCGGTGAGAAACCCCATCGAGATCACCTGCAGACCGTACTTTTCGGCCGGCACGATCTTCTCGCCGTCGTTGGTGAGCTGCGATTTCATTCCCAACATGATCGGCACGTTCGGGCCGTAGATGTCGGCATCGATGATGCCGACTTTACTGCCGCACTTCGCGAGCGCGATCGCAAGGTTGACGGCGACGGTGGTTTTGCCCACGCCGCCCTTGCCGGCACCGACCGCGATCACGTTCTTCACGCCGGGCGGCGCCTGCCGCTGTCCCTCGCTGCCGACCGCCTCACGCACGCGCGCGCTCATCCGGATGTCGACATCGCTCACGCCCGGCAGCAGCAGCACGGCCGCGCGCGCCTGATCGCGCATCTGATCCTTCACCGGACACGCCGGCGTCGTCAGCTCGATCGTGAACGCCACGCGCCCGCTCTCGATCTTCAGGTCCTTGATGAACCCGAGGCTGACAATGTCGCGATGAAGATCGGGATCGCGGACAACCTTCAACGCGTCGAGAACCGCCTTCTGGTCGACTTGCATATCCTCAAGAATATCGTACACTCCGAACCGCGTGTCTGATCCATCACCGAATCGTGGTGTGATGATTGTGCTCGCCTATTTGTGGCCGCTGGCGCTGGTGCCGCTGCTCGTCGAGAAGCAGGACGCCGAAGTCCAGTGGCACGCCAAGCACGGCATCGTACTGATGATCGCGGAGCTGATCCTGCTCTTCGCGTACATCATGATGACCAGCATCGTCAGCCTCGCCACGCTCGGACTCGGCTGCGTGCTCAGCATCCTGCTCGTTTTCGGATGGGTCGCCGTCCTCGCGGTTCACGTCGTCGCAATCCTGAAGGGTGTGAACGGGACCCGGCTGATCGTTCCCGGGATCAGCGAATACGCGAACCGCCTCTAGCAGCGCAGGATCGTGAATTCGTCTCCAGAATCGCCTTCACAACTGTGCGTGGCCGTCTTCTCCGCCGTCTGATCTGGATACTCCTTGCGGCCGCCGTGGTCTGGAATGCCCAGACGATCGCGCTCGCCGGCATCCACGGATATCGGCGCGCCCTGTCGCCCGCTGCCGCGCGGATCGGACTCCGGTGCCGATTCACTCCGACGTGCAGCCGCTACGCGGAAGCTGTGATTGTCCGCGACGGGATCGCACGCGGTGGCTGGAAAGCGCTGAAACGCGTGGCGCGCTGCGGGCCGTGGACTGCGGCCGGCACCCACGATGAACCGTAACGAGCGCCAACGGATCGCTGCCAACCTAGATTCTTCACCACAAAGGACACGAAGGACACGAAGGTCAAGGGTTTTTGACAACGAAAAGGTTCTTTCCGCTTTCACTCAGCAGAACCCAGAGCGCATACACACCGAGCGCCGTGCCGTACGGCAGCAGCAGCAGGTCGACCGACCCGAGCATCAACGCGATGATCCGCGCCCAGGCCGTCTGTCGGCGCAACGGTACGCCGACGACGACGTGCGCCACGCCCCAGACGATGGCGATGAGGCCGAGCGTTGTGAACGCGGCGGCCGTGACTCCCGCCGCCACCTGGCCACCGCCGCCCCGGCTGGCTGACGCGATCAGCGCCACGGCGCCGATCCCGAGCGCCAGCGTCGACAGGCCGACCAGTATCGTCAGGAGTCCCCAGACGACGAAGAGGAGGCCGACAAAGTCGACATGGGCAAGCATTTTTCGGACAGGGAAGCAGTGGTCAGTGGCCAGCAGTCAGTGGCCAGGGGTCAGTGGTCAAGAGCGACTGGCCACCGATCATTGCCCACTGATCACTGCTCAAGCGGCCGACGAGCGGATGGCAACGCGAAGCTCCACACGCACCGACGACGTGTCGGGCGACGTGACGCGGAACCGGAAACGCGCGCCGTCGGCGACGCCGGCCGGGACCGAGACGCGCACCGGGTAATCGAACCGCGCCGCGCCGGAACCGCCGCAGAGATCGCACGGCTCGGTCCACGTCTCGCCGCGGCCACCACAGTTCGGGCACGTCACGCGGACCGGCACCTCGAGCGAGACGACGAGTCCATCCGAGGCCTCGCGCTGCGAAAGCGACACGTCGGCCCGCAGCACGTCGGCGTCGCGCCGTTCGCCGAGAAAGGCGTCGCGCATGCGATCGACGACACGTCCCACCGAAGGGAAGTCGATCGCAATCTCGTCGGCAAAGCACTCGTGCGTCATCGAAGTTCCGCTAACGATAGGAGCCGATCCCCGGGTTGTCAAGACAACCGGCCGGGTGCTACCGTCTTGTTTTCGACAACAAGAATCATGCCTACTACCACGACCAGGGAGTGTCCGTTGTGCGGTGGCACGATGCGCCTCCGGGAGCACACCTCAGTCGTGCACGTGTCAGGCAATCCAAATGCCACGACGCGGATCGAACGCGAGTGGATTTGCCCTGACTGCGACTACTTTGAAGAAGCCGATGAGGAAGGACGTTGATGAAGCGGCGCTCGCGCTAGCGCGCGCCGATCGTCAGCAGGACTTCTTTCCGGAGCGTGTCTTCGAATTCTTCGAAATTCAGCGCGGATTCGCACTCGTCGCAGAGCACCTCGAGCACGGCCGGACGGCTCTCCTCCGAGACTTCCACGCGTCCGCCTTCGACATTTACAACATGCATCTGCAGCGTTTTGACCAGAAAGTTCCGGTCGTTGCCGCAATTCGGACAGGTCAACGTCACGTATAACTCCTTCGGGTTTCGATTCTATGTAATGGCTGGTGCCCCGCGCAATGCAAATATGGCCGCAATCTGCTAGATTTCGTGCCATGGCGGGCGAATCGTTCCAAATCCTCAGCGAAGCACGCGGTCCGCACTGGATCGCCTGGGTCGTCCGCGACGGCTCCGGGAAGCCGGACCGGTCGATCGTCCTCGTGGCCGAGACGCGCGAACTCGCCGAAGCGCGCGCCCGGCGGTGGGCCGAACAGGCCGCGTACTAGTTTCGTCAGCCTTCCGACACGATCGCCGTGTCGGCCGCGGCCGATACGAACAACGCGCGAACCGACGGCGGGAGTACCTCGCCGAGGCTCCCGCGCCCCATCCGACACGTGGCCTCTTGTACGGTCGCCGACAGATACAGTCGATCGCGCGCGCGGGTGAGCGCCACGTACAAAAGACGCTTTGTCTCCTCGCGGTCGCGCGCCTGCGCGTCCTCGTCGGCCTCGGACTGATAGTCGGCGATCGCCACGGACGCCTCGCCTGCTGTTCCTGCGCTGACGCGAATCGGCGCCCGCGGGCCGCCGGTGCCGCGGCCCATGTTGACGACGAAGACGATCGGGAACTCCAGGCCCTTCGCGGCGTGGACCGTCATCAGGCTGACGGCGTCAATGGCGTCAATGGCCGCGTTCGATTCGTCGCCGACGGCGAGCCGCTCGAGGTGGTCCGCGATGCGCGCGAGGGTGGCGTAGCCGCGGTTCTGAGCGCGGCGAATCATGCCGCGCAGCTTCTTCAGGTTCTCTCGGGCCTGCCGGCGCCGCGGGCCGCGTGTCTCCCAGGCGTACGCCGTTTCGTGCAGAATTGCGTCCAGCAGCTCAGACGGCGTGAGTCGATCCACCCAGGAGAGCCATCGCGGGACGGCCGCGCGCACCCGCTCGAACACGCGGCGATCCTCATCCGACAAGACGGTCATCGCGTCCGGCGGACTGATGCGGACTATCGCGTCCGCCAGCTCCGGGCGCAGTCGCGTCACCGCGCTGTCGGACAGCCGGACGATGCGCGATCGCAGGAATGCCGCGGCGCGAAGGTTCGACAGCGGATCGGCAAGGTAACGCAGCAGCGCAACGGCATCCTGGATTTCGTCGGCGTCGAAGAAGCCCAGACCTTTGTACACGTAGGTCGGCACGCCGCGCTGCTCGAGCGCGGCTTCGAAATCGCGATGGCTGTCGCGGGATCTGAAGAGAATCGCCACGTCCGCCGGCCGCGCGTTGCGGCGAAGGCCGGTGTTCCGATCGCGCACGGACGAGCCGGCGAGCAGCCGCACGATTTCGTCGGCCACCCGTTCGGCGCACCGAGCGACGCCGTCGCCGGCGATGAATGTGACAGGGTTAGTTGACAGTTGACAGCTGACAGTTGACGGTTCTGTGCCCTGCCGACTGTGGACTGTGGACTGGGAACTGTCGACCGTGAACTCAGAGATCGGAAACCGATCGCGCTCGTCATAGCGGAACGCATCCGGCCGATTGCCGGTCGCTTCCGCGGCGGCAATCGCGCCAAAGACCTCGTTCACGAACGCGAGAATCGCCGGGTCGGAGCGAAAACTGACCGTGATCGCCTGGTGCGGGTGCCCCTCGGGCCGCAGTCCGCCGATGAATGCCGCGGCGTCGTCCACGACGGAGACATCGGCATCGCGGAAGCCGTAAATCGATTGCTTGCGGTCGCCCACGATGAAGATCGAGGGTGGGATCGCATCGGCCGACGCGCCGAATCCTTCTCCCCAGCTCTTGATCAACTGGCGGACGAGGTCCCACTGCGCGCGGCTCGTATCCTGAAACTCGTCGACGAGCACGTGACGGTACCGGGCTTCGAGCCGAAGCCGGCTCTCGGCGAACTCATCCAGCTCTCGCAGGAGCCGGACAGCGCGGTCGAGGACTCCGGAAAAATCGAGCAGCGCGTGGGCGTTGAGGACCTGCTGATACTCGCGCAGGGCCACCGCGAAGATGCGCCAGACGCCGCGCGCCATCACGGCATTCAAGTCGCGGCGGAACCCGCGAATCGCGTTCGCAACGGCCGGCGCGATCTGCGCGGCCGAGTCGCGGTGACGCCGCCACGCGTCCTCGGTGTCGCAGTGGAGGGCGGTGAATCCGGTGCCCGCGAAGCGCTCGCCGCGAGGCGTACCCTCCTGCGTGAGAAAGTACGCGCGGAGACGATCGATGAGCGCGCGGAACGCCGCCTGGTCCTCACGCCCCTTTCCCACGATCGCCGCCACGAGCCGTCGGACATCGTCGGCCAGCATCGCAAACTGCGGATGCCGGATCGGACCGTCGTTCAAGAACGTCTCGAGCCCGTCCCGGACGCCTCCGAACACCGCGCGCAGCCGCTCGGCCGCGTCGCCGCAGGCCGTTGCCGCGGTGAGATGGCGCGGACCGGTCTGTAAGAACCGGCGCAGGGCGTGCGGAGCGACGAGGCGGCGATCCAGGAGCGCCGAGATACCAGCCCGCAGTCGCTGTTCGCCGAGCTGGGCGAACACGAGGGCCACATCGTCGTCTTCGCGCGCCACGCCGCGGCAGATCCGCAGCGCCCGATCGAGCGACTCGGCCACCAGACGCGGCGCTTCGGTGTCGTCCGCGAGCTCGAACCCTGGATCGACGTCGGCTTCGAGCGGGAACTCGCGGAGCAGCGACAAACAAAACGCGTCGATCGTCGAAATCGCGATGTCGGCGAGGCGCTCCTTGAGATCGCGCCACCGTCCCGCATCGATCTCGGACTGACGGCTGGCCTCCTTCAGCCGATCGATGATCCGCTGCCGCATCTCCGCCGCGGCCTTGCGCGTGAACGTGATCGCGAGAATGTGATCCGGCTCGACGCCGGCGCGCAGCAGGTTGACGTAGCGCTCGACGAGGACGCGCGTCTTCCCCGTGCCGGCGGATGCTTCGAGAACGACGTTCTGCGCAGGATCGACGGCGATGCGGCGCGCATCGGCGTCTGCCAGGTCCGGCTGAAGTCGGACATCATGCGCGTCCAGAACAGTGACGTCCGGCTGCAGGCGGACCTCCTCGGCGTCGAACGGCAGCATCGGCTCAGACATCGCCGACGTAGTCCTTTCGGCACACCGCCGCGAAGCTGCACGTGTCGCATCGGTACACGTCGTCGGGCCTCGGCGGAAACTCGCCGCGGGCGATGGCGTCCACGGCATCGGCGAGCCGCTGCTGCGCCTCGGCCAGAACCTTCGCGCGATCCGCGGCGGACGAAAACAGCGGTACGACTCGGCGCGGACCCTTGAAGGCGAGATAGACAGCCTCACCCATCCTCCACTCGCGGTTCCGATGCGAGGCAAGCCGCTGCTCGGCGCACAAGCCGTAGATTGGCAGCTGCAGGGCCCGGGCGCGGTTCGGCGGCCATCCGAGCTTGTAGTCGATCAGCCGGAAGGTTCCGTCTTCGAGCAGGTCCAGGCGATCGGCTTTCCCGCGCAGCGCGATAGTTCGCGGACCATCGGCTGTCGAGAACGTGAAATCGCCTTCGAGCGTGCGCTCGAGCAGGCGCTCGACCACGGGAATCGGCCGTTCGGCCTCCATTCGCAGCACCGCATCGCCAAGGCCCGCCGCGGCGGGCGACCCGAGGAGCCGCGTTCGTTCCAGGCCTGCCTCACCCGGCGGCAACCGTGCGAGCTCGCGATCGACGATGGCGGTGAACATCTCACCGGCCTCGGCGAGGTTGGCGCGGGTAATGGCGCGATGGCCGGCTTCCTGCCACTCGGCAAAGAATCGCTCAAATACCTCGTGGACGAACTGTCCCTGCCGGCGGGGATCCATCACCTCTTCGTCGTCGGGCTCCTCTTCGAGCTTGAGCACATGTTGAGCGAAGAACTTGAAGGGGCAATCCAGATACGTTTCGATGGCGCTGACCGACCAGCTGTGCACCGGGGCGCTGATGTCTTGAACGGCGCCATGGAAGTCCGGGGAATCCGCTGGCGCTCGGCCAACCCGCAGCTCCACCCAGGCGCGCGCCTCGTCCCCCAAAACAGTGAGCTCCGGCGGATCGATCGTCAGCGCCTCGTCGACGAACACACGTGTCTGATCGTCGGCGGCGCGAACCACCGTCGACAAGCGGGCTCGCGGAATCTCGTCGAGCTGGACCGACCGCGACACGAGCGCGTCGTCCTCCAGTGTGAAGGTCGAGATCGCCGTGCCGGCGGAGGCGCAGCCAAGCAGATCGAGGAATCGCGCGTCGGCGGCCGCCCTGCGGTCTTTCTCGGACGGCCATCCGAGCGATTTCAGCACGGAGGGCGGGTAGAAGATGTTTCGCCGCGGCCGGTCCGGCCACTCCGGCTCGATGACGCCCACAATCGTGACGGTGTCGAAATCGCCGTACCGAGCCGCCTGGTCGTCAACGAGATGTACTCCCGCTCCGGCCGATTCCGCGACGAACGTCTGTTCCTCGATGGCGCGGCGCACGGCGACGGCGAGATCGTCGATGGACCAGACCGGATCCTCTTGCGCCGCATGGACACTCGCGAGAGCGGACAGCAGATCGGCAATCGCCGCCCGGGCACGCCGTTCGCGCGACGCGAACGGATCGCCATCGTCTATCGGCCGTGTGTGCGCCGACCAGAACGCCGACAAGCCGAGCAATTGCTCCGACGCGGGCCGCGAAGACGCGAGCGGCTCGAGCTTCTGGACAAACGACAGCGACGCGTGGAGGGCCGGCCGGGCGCGGTCGCGATGACCGTTCCTCGCCGATCGACGGCTGGAACTGGCCAACCGCGGGGCTGACCAGCCACCGCCAAGGCTTCGGCGGTCCGCCGTAGCTTCAGCGAAGGCGGAAAGGCCCGCACGACGAGTGTTCGAATCGGGTCCGATGTCGCGCCAATCCGAGGCGAGCTCCGCCAAACGCTCGGGGTCGCCGAGATATCGCGCCTCGCTCAATGCACGATCGAGCGCACCAATACTGTCGCTGGTGACCTCGTCGTCGGCGTCTCTGAACGCGAAATGCGGCGATCGCAGGAGCGCCACGATGGCGCTCCGTGTGAACCTCGACGCCACAGCGTCGAGCACCAGATCGATCGCCGCCGCGGCCGGCTCGGTCGCGAGAGGAAGGGCCGCCGCGGTCTGGTAGGGAATTGCCGCAGCGCCGAAGACTTCGGCCGCGAGATACAGGTACGGCAGCGGACGCTTGAAGACGATCGCCCGGCGATCGAGCGGCGTGGCGTCGCCCGCACGCTGATCGGCGCGCAGCTGGCGCGCGAATGCTACCAGCTCCTCTTCGCGGTCACGGCAGGTCCACCAGAATTCGTCGGACGGCGCATCTGGAGGGATCATCAGGACTGGACGGGACGCTGTGTCGCGAGACGTCTCTTCTTCGATCCCCGGTAACCAGCTGTGCAACCGTTCATGGAAGCCTGAGCCGAGCACGGCCTCGGTGGCGACGATGTCGAGCGACTCGAGCCCCGGAATGCGTGCGAGGAGGTCGAAATCGGCGACGTAGAGACCGTCCTCATCCCCGATCCAGTCGGGCACCGTAACCACGATGTGCTGCACGGGGTCGATCGCCGCTTCCGCGACCAGGCGGTCTCGCAGCAGGTGCTCGTCGCACGCGGCGGCGTCACGCACACGCCGCTCGTACTCGCGAAAGGTGCCGGCCAGGAATTGTGTTTGCGCACGCATGCGCGCGGTCGCTTGGTCGAGCTCGTCGGACCCGAGCGTCTCCTCGATGAGCTCCTCGAACCGCGTGACGTGCTGTGATTGACGGCGCAGCTGATCGTAGAAGCGCAGCATCTCGGCGACGAGACCCGGCCGAAGCCTGAACGACACCTGGACACCAGTTGCCGCCACCGCTCGCGCGGCAGCCTGAAAGATCACGTCGCGTTCGATTGCGGTCAAACGGCGTGGCGGGTCCGCGAGCCGCGCGTGCAGACGGTCGTACAGTTCCTCGCGCGTGACACACTCAGCCGGTGTGACACGCGGCTGGATCTGCCGAGCGGCGGCCCGCGTCGGGATCAGAACCAACCTCCGTCCCTCCCGGGAGGGACGGAGGTGCCTGGGACGGACGGACGTCGTGCCGTCGATGTCCGGCTCACGGGCCAGCTGAGCGATGGCGCTGCGGAAAGCGTGCAGATCCGGAACGCGGAACAGCCGCGTCCGGCGCGCAGTGATCACCGGAGCTGGGGAAGACGCACGATGGCCTGCATGTCGCTGCGGGCTCTGGTGCCCAGCATGAGCGCGCCCGCGGCGGCAGAGGAGGCGTTCCAGGCGCGCGTCATGTCACCTGCCAAGGCCGCTTCCCGCCGGAGTTGCGCCGCGTTGGCCGCCAACTGCACCGCGCTGACGAGCAGCGCGTGCGCCGGGGTCAATTCCTCCGGCGGCAGCGACGGTTTGAGCTGAGCGAACAGATCCATTGGCTTGGCGATGTCGAGCTGATACTGCTCGAAGTCCGGCGCCCGCATCGCCCATCGGTCGCGCGCCAGCCGCAGACGACGCGCCGCGTCGAGCTTCTCTTCGATGGCGGCCACCAGCGCCGTCACCGCCTCGGGCCGTTTGACGCCGAGCGTCGCATCGCGCTGCGGGATCGAGCGCAGCAACCGCTCGAGCCCGTGGACGTCGGCGAGCCGCGCCCGCCGATTCGCCAGCGCCACCAGCCTGGAGGTCAACGACTGGTAGGAGCGGTCGATGCGTTTCTCGACCCTGATCGCCGTTTCTGCTTCGACCCGTGTGGCCGTCGCCCATTCCGGCGGCAACGCGGCCTTTTCCCGGTCGATCGTGGCGACCGCCGCCATCAGCAGAGACGTCCGCTCGACCGGGTTGTCGACGATCGTCGATGCGTGCAGCTGTTGTTCGATCGATTCCTGTGCCGTCGGAGCCGGCAACAGCGGCTCGACGATCGTTGGCGGCTCCGCGTAGGCGGTCAGTGCCAGGTTGAACTGTCGGGCTCCAGTGGCGGCGCGAAGATCGGCGATGGCCTCGTCGAGCATCGACAGCATCTGACGGACTTCGGCCTGCCGGTAGTTGTAGTGGTTCTGCGGCCAGTCGGCGAGCGTCCTGCGGGCGCGCTCGACGATCGCCAGGCGTTGGGCAGGATCGGTCGTCGATGCCACGTCGTTGAGCGTCCGCGCGATGTCGCCCGACAGCGCGGCATAGTCGGTTTCGGCCTGCGACTGGATATAGTGCGTGGCGCGGGCGGCCGCCGCGTACCGGCTGGTCCGGTCCCAGTCGATGCGATCGAGCGGCAGATTCACCAGGTGGAGCGGCGGGTTCGGCGTCCTCGCCGTCGGCATCGAAAAGATGACGCGGTCGCTCACGAGCGCCGGTTCGCCGTAGCTGGTCAGCGACGTCCCGTCCTTCAAAAACACGCGCAGCAGCGTCGCATCGTCGGCGGCACGCGCGGTACGGACGGGAACGGCCAAGGCAGCCGCGAGAATCGCGGGCGCCACCCACCATCTGTGCATGAAGTTTCAAGCGTAGTGCGGCCGGATCGACGCGTCAAGCCGCGGCTCTGTGGAAAACCTGTGCATGTTCCGTGCATTTCCTGTTGACGATGTGACAACTGAAAATTAATTTCGCCAGGCGCGTCTCGGAAAACGGGCGGCGCGAGGATGTGGACGCGCTTTCGTACGGCGTTTCGCTTGAACGCCGCGCGCGGGCGCGTACAATTCACGCTCTTCACACTTCAACACGCATCTCCGCTGAAACAGTGACCGCCGACGTGCATCGCTTCGAAGAATCCATTGGAGGACGACCGTATCTCATCGAAGTGGCGGCCGTATCGAAAGATCGGTGGCGCGCCTACATCGTCAGGCTTCCTGGCGTACCGGCCGCGCTGATGCCGTTCTATGGACAAACCCCCGTCGAGGCGGCGCACCTCCTGTGTGAATGGCTGACGCGGGCACACGCACGAGCCGCGAAGCCCACCGGGTCGGTGTAGGATCTGGGCATGAAAGCCCGAGCGTTCCTGGTTCTCCTCGCTCTGAGCCTTGCCTCGCCTCCGGTGCGCGGCCAGAACCCGGGCCGTGAGGTCGATTTCGAGCGTCAGCTGCGGCAGCAGGCTGACACGGACAGGACGTGGCGCTCGGCCAGCGACGGCTACATGCAGATGGAGAAAGTCTCCTACCGCAGCCAGGCCGGCGACCTCGACATTCCGGCCTTCGTGTTCCAGCCCCTGAAACTTCGCGGACCGAAGGGACACCCCGCGCTGGTCTGGGTTCACGAGAACATTCGCGGGCATCTGTACGAGCATTACATTCCGTACATCCGCGAAGCGACGGCGAAAGGCTACGTCGTCATCGCGCCGGAATATCGGGGCAGCGTCGGATACGGCAAGCCGTTCTACGATGCGATTGACTACGGGGGCAACGAAGTCGACGACGTCGTGACCGCCGTCGACGTGTTGAAAACGAAATATCCCCAGGTCGATCCATCACGCATCGGCATCATCGGCTGGAGCCACGGCGGCATGATCACGCTGCTCTCGATCTTCCGCAATCCGACGATGTTCAAGACAGCGGTGGCGATGGTGCCGGTGACGAACCTCTTCCAACGGCTCGCGTGGAAAGGGGTCGACCGCCAGCACCAGATGATCGATCCGCAGAACCGGTACGGCGGCCTGCCCCACGAGCGCCGCGACGTCTACAAGGATCGCTCCCCGCTTTACAATGTCGACAAGCTGCAGATTCCCCTCTACGTCGGCGTGACGAAGAACGACGAGGACGTGAACATCGAAGAGGACATGCAGATCGTCGACGCCCTGCGCGCGCGGAAATCGTCGCTGGCCGAAACGATGGTGTACGACAACCCGCCGGGCGGACATACGTTCGACCGGCGCGTGGACCCCAAGACGTGGCAGCCGGAGAACACGCGCGAGCAGCGCGACTCATGGAACCGCGTCTGGACGTTTCTCGATTGGAATCTGGATCCGTTTCACGACGCAGGCACGAGCCCGGTCAGCACGTTTCACCAGCAGCGCTGATTGTCGAGCCCAATGTGAGCCTCATGCAGATTACACAGCGCGAAGTGCGCGGCGTCACCATCGTGGACCTCAGCGGCCGCTTCGTCCTCGGCGACGGCGTCACGGACTTCGTGGAGCTCATGAACGCCCTGAAGCACCGTGGCCAGAAGCGGATCCTGCTCAATTTCGAGCACGTGACATATCTCGACAGCGCCGGCGTCGGGGCGATCGCCTGGAAGTACGTCACCGCGCGCAGGCTGGACAGCGACGTCAAGCTGCTGAACCTGCGCCCCAAGAGTCACACCGTGCTGAAGACCACGAAGCTGCTCACCGTGCTGGAGTCGTTCGACTCGGAGGACGAGGCCATCAACAGCTTCGTCGATCGTCAGGACGACGACACGAATCCGATATTCACCTGACCCGCCCCGTGTCACGCCGACGCGCGGAGCGCGAAGGCGGATTCTCACGCAGAGCGCGGCGCAAAGCCGGCCGCGTTCACGCAGACAGGTCCAGCGCGAAGGCCGGTTCGCGGTCGCGACACGCGAAGCTCGAAGGCGAACGCTCAATCAGAACCGAATCGCCGAATTCGTGCGTTCGGTACTCGCCCGCGCTCATCATCTCATCAGCCCGCCGTAAGGTTTCCGCGGCCGTGAAGGCGCGCAAGAGCCGATAGTGGCTCGTCGCCGGCTCGTGCACACCGGAGAGGATCGCATCCACGATCTGAAGACAACTCGCCTGATCGAGACGTCGCGTGGCGACCCCTTCGCCGGCCCGTACGTGACCATGGCCGTCGGCGGCATGTTCGAGCGCGCGAACGACGGTGGTTCCGATCGCGACGATGCGGCGCCCGTCGGCGCGGGCGCGTTCAACCGCTGCCGCGGTCGTCCCCGGGACTTCGTATGCCTCGTCGAACGGCAGGCGGGCATCCAGCGCTTCGTCGCCGGTGGACGAAATGCCGGCGGCATGCGTGATGGTGGCGAATTCGACGCCGCGCGAGCGCATCCTGGCGAGCGCCTGCCAGTCGAGCACGAAACCGGCCGACGGCGGCTCGAACGCGACGGGAGGTCCGGCGATCACGGTCCATACGTCCCAGAGTGCCAACGGAGTGCGGACGTGCGCGTACTGAAGCGGCCGGCCGTGACGCGCGATGCCGGCCCAGATGTCGTCGGCGCACCCGTCGAAATGAAGAGAGACGAGCCGGGGATGATCGAGCAGACGGGTCACGGTGGCGCGCAATGGTCCCAGCGTCAGGCGATCGCCGGGCGTGAGCGCCGGCGGCGGCGGTCGACGCTCGGTGGGCGTCCGGAAATCGCCCGCACCAAAGACGATGGCCGAGAAGCATTCGACATCGGCTGCCGAGAGCGAGCGGCGACCAGCGAGCCGGACTTCGATCTCGCCACCGGTTGGTCTGTGACGCCCTCGAAGGCTCGCAGGAAGCGTCGCGGCGTTGTTGGCAATCACGAGATCGCCGCGCCTGAGGAAATCGACGAAGTCACGACGTCTCGCGTGGCTGGCCCGGCCGAGGGCGTCGACCACGAGCAGCTTCGCGTCCTGCGGACGCTGCACCGGCTGCGTGGCGGCGATCATGACGTGCGGTCCGTCGCCGCAAGTTCCGCTGTCGTGGCCGAATCAGTCATGTCGAAAGGTGGCAGGGCGCTGGCGATCGCATCGAGGAGCTCGACGGCAGCCGCTTCCGGTTTCTTCAACGTGGCCGGATCGGCGTCTGGCACCGCAACCGCGTGCAGCGGCGTGTCCATGTCGCCGGGATCGATGGAGAGAAACCTCACGCCCTCGGGACTGAGCTCCTCGTCCCAAATGGCGCTCATGTGCCGGAGCGCCGCCTTGCTGGCGCCGTACGCACCCCACGTCGGATACGGATTGACGGCCGCATCGCTCGACACGTTCAGCACGACGCTGCCGCGGCCTTCGCGCGCGGATGCCGAGAGTGCGCCGAGCACCGCCTTGGTCAGACGAAACGGCCCAAGCACGTTGGTCGCGAGGGCACGTTCGAGATCTTCGCAGTCGGTGTCCGCCAGCAACCGGAGCGGCACAGGCCCGAGGTCCGATGCGTTGTTGATCAGAACGTCCAGGCCACCCAGCTCGCCGACGAGCTGCACGGCGATCGGATAGATATCGTCCTTGAGCGCGACGTCACCGACGATGCCGTGCGTTCCGGGATGGTCGCGGGCGACGCGTTCCACCCCCTCGCGGCGCCGGGCCACGAAGGCCACGGTCGCGCCTCGACGGCGCAACTCGCGGACGAGTGCGAGACCGAGGCCGGACGTGCCGCCGGTGATCCCGACGCGCAGCCCCATGAACGGCTTCATGCGGACCTCCTACTTTATAAAGGCAAACATTTACTTAATCTGATGCTAACCCGGACGGGTTGACTTTGTAAAGGCACTACTTTAGAAATAGTGGGTATGCCGCCTGCGCCCCCGCCCTCCCGCGAAGGCAAGACCCGCCGCGCCATCGTCAAGCTGCTCAAGGCCGAAGGCGCGCTGGATTCGACCCGGCTCGCCAGGCGGCTGCGCCTCACGCCCATGGCGGTGCGTCAGCATCTGTATGCGCTGCAGCGGGAAAAGCTGGTCACCGCCGACGAGCGTCCGGTGCCGCGTGGCCGCCCCGCGAAACACTGGCGCCTCACGCGGGAAGCGGACCGGCTCTTCCCGGACGCGTACGCCGAGTTGAGCGTGGCGCTCATCGGGGCGATGGGCGACGCGTTCGGACCGTCGGGGATGCAGAAAGTGCTGGAGTCGCGCCACCTCGCTCAACGGCGGGAGTACTCGGCGCGAATCCCGGCCTCAGCGCCCCTGGCGGACAAGTTGCGGGCACTGGCGCGCGTGCGGACCGAGGAAGGCTACATGGCGGAGGTCAAGCGCGAGGGCGACGGCTTCCTCTTCATCGAGAATCATTGTCCGATTTGTGCGGCGGCCAGCGTCTGTCAGGGGTTCTGTACGACGGAGCTCGATCTGTTTCGCGCGGTGCTCGGCCCGGGTGTCGCGGTCGAGCGCAGCGAGCACATCCTGGCGGGCGATCGACGCTGCGTCTACCGCGTCGCGCCGGCGAAACGTTCGATGATGCTAAAATGAGTCTCTTCACCCAACGTGGGCCAGTAGCGCAGTTGGGAGCGCGCATGAATGGCATGCAAGAGCGAACCGCTTCCCTACCCGCCTGATCGAGAAAAACCCGCCACTTTGTTTCCGTCCCGTTTCTGAACCCGCCTGATCGTTTCACCGGTTCCGGCATCATTTGCGGAAGTTTTGCACGGTGCAAAATCGCCTACACTCGAAGCATGGACTTTCAACAGCAGACGTGGACAGCCTTCGGTCAAAGGGCTTCAACGTAGGAGACGTTTACATGCAGGCGGCCGTCGAGCCGGCCGGCGGTCGAATGCTCGTTGTCGTCAACGGCGTTGCGATGCCATTCGAAGACGCGCGGGCGTTGGATCGTGGCGTCGTGACGTTGGACGAGATCGCGAAGCACCGAACCGAATAAAACCGTCCGAGCGGTCTCGTGCGGAAAAGATGCACACGAGATGCACACGAAGCAGTCTGAACGGAAATTCCGGGCGTGGACCAACGGGGCTGCGGGCGGTTGCGGCTCGTTGCGTAGCGGTCAGTCGCATTTACTCGTGTTCAGGTTGCGGTTTCGGAGTGCGCCGTCGGGTTGTCTTCTTCATGTCCAAGGTGCGGCGCAGCATGTGTTCAAGCATTCTGGGGAATTCCATCGCAAACATGTGCGACTCCCTGCCCATCCCGAATTCCTCCATGAATGGCCCGCGCATCATGAACTCCGAGAACCTACGCAGGCGCTTCATCTCACGCTCGATGCCTTCCGGCCGTCCAGCCTTGACGGCCCGGTATACTTCCATCGCCAACTCGTAGAGCCAAGGCAGGTCGTCTCGAACGACGCTAGCCGCCATCAGGATGCCAACTGGATCACCGGGCTCATCAGACATGTGCATCATTTCTTCGAACATCATGGGATGGAAATGCCTCATCCTTCGTCGTCGCGGCGACTCGCCTGATTCGGCTAGGCGTTCGACAACCCTCGACGGCAAAGCCTTCATCTCTTCGACCAACTTGGCGACCGGATTGTCGTCGGCGCTGTCTGCCGGTGGTTTCTTGCCGCCGCCCGCAAGCGACTTAAGAAGCTCGGCTTCTGTGGCCTGGAACCCTTGCACTTGAACCTTTACGACATCCGCATCTAATTCCAGACTCGGAACGCGACGAGCGAGCTGATGCACTAGTTTTGTGAGATCACCCTCGCTGTCGTCCATATTGTGGAAGTTGTAGAAGGGTCCGGAAGCAACGCGACTCAACTTGACTCCCAAGGCAACGCCGATGACTGGAGTGCTCAACTTGCCTTTCGCGACTCCAGCCTCGAACAAGATCCAGGGCCGGTCCAGGCTGCGGTCCGTGAAGAGGCACACCACGTCCGATGTCGTTTGGAGTTTCGCCATTAGGCGCTTATACCATTCGTCGCCGAAGTCGATACCCTCCGTGCCCTTTTTGTCCGAAGATCTGAACGTTTTGATCATTCCTGCGCTGACGCTCTTCAGCAGTTTGCTGAACGCCTCTGCGAGATCCGCGTCGCGCGCGTCGTGACTGATGAAGACGAGCGGTCCAGTGCTGGCCGGCAAAACGTCGTCATCAGACGGCACCTTCGGTTTCTCCGCTTCAGTCATGCGGCGAAGCCTAACTCAGCCTTGGCGCGACCGCAACCAGTCAAATTCGACCGTCGTTTGCGAGTCGCCAATAATAACGGCCTGATGGTGTCAGGCGGCACGCTCGCGACTGCATGGCGGCGTCATACATATGTGGCGCGTCAACCGGCGTTGCCAGATGGACGCGGTTCAGCGCCTGTAAATCAGAAAATTTTGCAACGTTCGCGTCGTTCGCCGTTGCCGACGTTCGCTCGAACGATGGATCGAGCGGGCAGTCTTCGGCCGGCAGTGGGAACAACTGAGGAAGCCGACGAAGGATAGCCCGCTGAATGGGCGGCGTGCAGCATCGTAGCTCGATCAGCTTCGAGACGTGAGCTTTGAACAACGGTCGTTGATCCCAAGCGCCGAGTGCTGCTTCGACGTAAGAGTAAATGGCCGATGTGCTAACCGAGCCAAGAATGTTCGCTGCCCCACCTTCGAGCGCGTCAACGACGAGCGATGTGAATAATCCGCCCCCGGCCGTCTCGACAGACGGTTGATCGCCACGGCTCGCCGTCAGGATCGACACACCTTCCCGCAAGACCGCTCGGTCGTTGCGCGCCACGGGCGGATTGCCCATCGCTCCTGAAAAGCACGAATCGAGCAGGATCACTACTTCGCTTGCGCGCGAATTGTTCGCGCTTGTCAAAACGTCCGTTAACGACACTCCCTCATCGAATCGCTGCGCGTCCTGCGTGACAAGATAGCCATCGAGATTGTTCACCGTGCCGTGCCCGGCGAAGTAGAGAAGCGCCACATCCGCCGGATCTCGGAACAACCGATCAAGGTGATCGCGGAAGATCGCGCGGGTGACGACATCATGCGCCGAGCCAATCGGCGCAAGCAACGATAGACAATCGAAGTTCGGCGAGCCGTCATGGTTATGGCTCAGAACAGCCGCGATCCGAGTCGCGTCACTCACGCAGCCGGAAAGCGGCCCGGATGGGTATTCGTCAATTCCGACGCAAAGTGCGCGGCGCATGATCTGGCGTTAGCGAGTGCCCGCGATCAGCGCCTTGAGATTGTCCCAAGTCCATTTATAAATGGTGTCGCTCGGGTGAGCGTTTGTAGGCTTCTGGCAAATTTTATCCGGGCGACCCCAAAGTAAAAAGTAGGGCTTCCCTTCTTGACGAGTGATGTCGAGTTCGGTGGCGACTCCTGTTGCGGTGTGCGTCCACGGGCTACAGATGACGACGGTCAGATCTGTCTGTCGAATGCGTTGGCGGACCTTCTCTTTCCAGTCGCCCATGAACGGTTCCTTGACTGACCAATTCGCGATCTGAAAAGGCGTGTCTGGGTTTTTAGCCTGACCGACCAGAAGATTTCGCAGATCCTCATCGTGGTCGTAGTCAAAGCTGATGAACACACGCTTTGTCGCCATATTGATTGTCCTTTGCCGAGAGCGAACGCCGCCGGAAAAGGCATTGTAGTCCGGCCGCGCTCGTGCCGATACGTGAAGCGGCATGGCCCGCGCGAAACCACAACGAACGCCGCTCACGGCCGATGAGCGCGAAGGGATCGTCCTCGCGGTCAATTCCGCGTTCCGCAAACTCAAGAACCTTTACGCGCGGATCGTTCCGGTGTTCGAAGACTTCGGGTTCACGCCACCGTCAGCCGGCGTCATTGCGCGGGATCTTTCCGAGAAGATCGAAAAGGCGATCATCCAGCATTGCGAATCGTTCACGAAGGGCGGCGGGCATTGTGATCTCTGCCGCTTCGATCAGGATTGGGAAGTCAAAATCTGCAAGGATTCCGGTCTGACGATCAACCAATCGAAAGTGATCAAAGGCGAGAACTACATCGTCGTCAACTACAAGGCCAACTCGCTCGTCAAGTCGATCTGGGTGCTGTGGAATGCCGAAGATCGGTTCTTCTCGCCGCGTCTCAAAAACTCCAACGCCCGATCCCTTAACCGCGAAGCTGCGTCCGGCAACATCGAAGTGATCTTCGAGCCAAAACCAGCGCCACGCTAAACCCATGCCGACCTACCACACCGTTGTTCCGCTTCATCACGTGTATCTCAAAACTGATACCGCCGTCGAGTTTGGGGCAGGGCTCACGTTCGGGCCGATGCCGGCGTGGATCTTCAGCGAAAATCAAACGCTCATGAAGAGTCTGAGTGAAGGCGATCAGGAAGCGATCAAGCAAAGCCGTCATGCGTTCGTCATCACGTATGAGGCTGCCTCGCTCGGAGATCCCGACCCCGACAATCCCGGCAAGTCGGTTCAAGAATCGAAGTATGAACTCTGCGTAATGGCGAATTTTGCGTTGTGGCTCAGTAAGCCATCACCGTTGTGCTTTGCCATTGTCGTTCACGCACCGCAGTTCGGCTCGGAACCGGCTGTGCAGCAGATCAACCGGCTCAGTGAGATTCTTTGTCATCCCAACAACGTCGATGATCGCGTGACCGCTACCGATCTACCCCTCGCGCAGCGTCTTCACGTGGCGCTGACCAAGGTAAACCGGAATAGCGCCGTGTTCACGGCGACTCGTGCAGCATGGGCCGGAATGCAACTGAACAGCGAAACGGTTCGGTATGCTTTGTTTTGGATCGCCCTTGAAGCTCTGTTCGGGCCGGACGATGGCAGGGAAATCACCTATCGGTTGTCGCAACGTGTCGGGTTCTTTCTCGGCGAAAATCGCACCGCCGCGAAGGATCTATTCAAACTGACAAAGCAAGGTTACTCGTTTCGGTCGAAGATCGTGCACGGACGTTGGGGCGACGATCCGAACAGCACAGCGCGAATGGCAGAGACGGAAACGCTGCTGCGTCGCTCGTTGATCAGGATTCTCGAAGACAAGAACCTCGCCGAAAAGTTCAGCGGCAACACTCGCGAAGCGTTTCTCGACGAACTCGCTTTTCAGAACTAGTGCCGTTGCGCCGTCTGGTTAGCGCCACAACGCCCATCGACGCGGCGTCGGGGCGGTTGCCGAAGGACAGCCCAGTTCTAGCTTGGTTGATGGACGAGACTTCAACACAGCTCAGCCATGCTACGATCTCGACGTGCGCGACGATTTTCCACTTACCGTCAAGGACCTTCTTGCGAAGCGCGTCGGGTATCGATGCTCGAATCCAGAGTGTCGGCAGCCAACGAGTGGGCCACAGGAAGATCCCGCGAAAGTCGTCAATATTGGAGTCGCCGCTCACATTACGGCGGCATCGGCTGATGGTCCACGCTTCGACGGATTACTGAGTATCGAAGAACGCAAGTCGCACGACAACGGAATCTGGTTGTGCCAGAACCACGGCAAGCTCGTTGACAACGACAGCGTGAAGTATTCACCCGCTCTTCTGCGAGCGTGGAAGCGGATTGCCGAACAGCTTGCGACACTCGAACTCGAAAACCCGAAGCGCGCCACGGACGACGATCTTGCGCGATTCGCGAAAGCCGAGCGGCTTATGCCGGCGTTGATAGACGAGATGCGAGAGGATCTCTCAACGAAGCCGCTCACGCGAGAGTTCATCTTGTTTAAGAAAGTGTGGCAATACAACGGGGCATGTCCCACAACCTACTTCTACGATGACCATCCAGACCTTGATGACAAAGTGCGGGTGCTTGAAAATCTCAGGCTCGTCCGCAACGTCGCATTCAACGATGTGAAGCGGTATCGAATGTCGGAGCCATTCGCCGAATACCTCTGCACCACAAAGCCAATCGCGCGTTAGCCGGATGAAGCGAATCGGCACGAGTGACAGCGACCCCTCGCGATGCTCGGAGCTATTCGCGGCGTCGAGAGCTTCACGTGTTGAACTCATTCAGACTTCTTCTCAATCTTCACAATAGGCGCGTAACCTTGGAACTTCACGCTTCCGGTAGACGGAGCCACAATCGACGAGATCATCGTTGACGCGATGTTCACGACATCGCTCGCGCCCGTGGAACCGGTTTCAAACCGGCCGATGATCGTTTCCGTCAACAAACGAAGTTGGTTCGACATCTGGTGAACGTCACTCCGCAGAGCGTTGAACTCTTCGACTTGATGGAGGGCGACCGGAGCATATCGACGTTCGACAATTTCATACCAATGATCCCGCGCTTGCCGTAGCTGTGCGCGCTTTTCAGGCCGATGGCCGTAATCCGCATGACACTGCACGCACAAGAGAATGGCGTTGTCGAGGTCGCCTAGCCCGCCTTGCTCTTGCGGGATCAAGTGATGAACATCGTCGCCGGGGCGCTCGTGGCAGTAACAACATTTGAAAAACGAAAGCCGGCGCGCTTGCTCTTTCGTGGCGTCAGAAAAATCAGAGCCGGCCATCATTTCCTGCCCTTCGCGTGTTCTCGATCTTCTTCACTTCATCCGGCGCTCTTTTCCGATGCTTCCGCGCCTGATCAACGAGCGCGGCGGCGAAGAGCTTTGACGGATCGAACTCCGAGATCGTGAAGCCGTCAAGCCAACATTCACGGCCACATGTGCCGCAACGGACCCGAAGCCGATTGCCGTTCCACTGCCCCATCTCGATCCGGTCACTGCCGCAAGCGCAAAACAACAAAACGGCCACGGCCGGCGAGTGTAGCACCGGGCATCGACACGTCTGAAGAAAAAGCGAAAGTGTAGAATGACTCGGTCGAACTCTAGTTGACTCAGTGGTAGCCGTATGGTAGAGTTGGTTTGTCTAGTGACGCGGTGCGCCCGCGTAGCTCAGAGACGCGAGACCGAGAAGGCCGGCGCTTGTAAACGCCGGGATGGATCGCTCGTGACGGCCGAAGCCGTCTAGCTGAGTGGATACAGGCGCACGGCGCGGTGAAACCGAACGCGCAACGGGTTTGTCGGAATGGCCGGCTGACTCTACAGCGAACGGTGATGCACCTTCCGGTCTTCTAACCCGATAGGGTTCGATCAGCCGGCAGCTTGGATACGTTCCGCATGTGCGGGGCGTAATCTACGCTGCCGGCTTTTTCATTTCAGCCGGCGGCATGTTCAAAAGGGCCGAACATGCGTCGCAAAACTCCGTCTCGTTTCGTTCTCAAGCTCGCCGCTCGGCGAGCACTTCTCCGCTCGTCACATTCGCTCGCCGAACTCGGCGCACAAGTGCGTCTCGATCAAGCCGATGTCTCGCGCGTCATGCATGGCGCGACGTTCGGCGCGGCTCGTCGCGCGAAGGTCGAACTACTCGTTCGCGTGCTCGGTCTCGATCCGAGCGTCGAGATCGTGCAGGCGCGCTCATGAATGCCGAATCCCCGTGGTGGAGAGTGTCGAACGCGGCGACGTATGCGAAGGTTCACCAATCGCAGATTTTCCGCGCGTGCCGAGAGCGGAAGCTTGAACACGTTCGCGTCGGCGGGCGGAAAACGATCCTCACGCGCAAAGAGTTCGTCGATTCGTGGCTCGAATCGATGCGCGTTCATGTCAAGCCGGCGGCGTGATGGCGAAGCACATCGTCTCCGACGTTGCGGCGCTCGACGTGGCGGCGTTTCACGAACTCGAACGCTCGAATTGGAAGGTTTACGAGCGCGTGATCAAGGACATGATCCGCGCTCGTTGCTACCGGCAGTGGCGAACGCATCACGACGGTTGCGCCGATTCGAGCGATTGCCCGGAGTGCGTTCGGCTCGTCGTTCGGTTCGCAGACCGGATCTCGTGGTTCATCACTCCACCGATTCGCGTGGCGTTGGTTCGCTATTGCCGAGAAGCGGGAATGCGCTTCGACGACGTGAAGCGGGAGCATCTAACGGTCGGGATCTATCTGGCGCTTGCCGACGAGCACAAGCGTTCGGACGCGATTCGGTTCGGTCGGACGCTGTATGCATCGGCCGACGACGACTGCATCGTGTTCGCGACGACGAAGGGCATTGCGCTTCCGCCGGTCGATCTCGGCACGGGCGCGGCCGATTTTTGCGAATGGTTGCAGATCACGGCCGTCCGATACGCGAATGCGTCACTTGCGGAAGTCTTGAAGGATTACCACGAAGCCGGGCCGACGTGGATGCAAGACAACGCAGCGGCGCGGTTCCTTGAACCCGGACGCGGCGGGCGTGCCCGGCAACCGCGCTACCTGCCATCGCAACGAACGACAGAGCCGAGCAGACTCGAAGGGCGCGTGCGCGAACTTCGTTTACAAAATCCGAAATGGACGGCGCGACAGATTGCCGGTTGTCTCGGCGGCGATACGACGCCGGGTGCGGTGCGCGTCATGGAATACCGGCTTCGGCGCAAGGCAGGGCGTTAACAAGCAAATGGGTGATTGAGGGATACACCGATGGTCAAACGAGACAAATACGCGGCGGCGAAGTCGAAAGGCGTTAACACGCTCGACATGGTCATGGATGATGCGCTCGCGCTCGCGGACGTAGCGTTGACGCCGGCTCGTGATCCGAAAGTGCGGGCGGCGATTGCCGACGCGAACTTTTTACACAACCACTTCTTCGGCGAGTTCGTCGATTGGTCTCGTGGTTTTCCCCGTCTTCGCGACGGCGTGACGCCGGCCGACGTAGGCCGGTTGGGTGAACTGATCCGCCTGATCGGTGACTTGAACATCGGGCCGTTGCTTAAAGACTTGATCGACTCGGCGGAATCGGTGCGCGAAGCGCGAGAAAGAAGGCGGGCTTCCAAGCTCGACACTCAGGATGTCTCGGCTTGAACGTCTCATTCTCCGGGCGCTCGTGCGGCCGAAGACGCAATCAGACGTGCTCGACGGGATTCCCACGCCGGATGAACGCGGCGGCGGGTTCTCGGATCAAGAAGTGATCGCGGCGTTGCGCGGATTGATGGATCGCGGTCTCGTGTCGGTCGTGAAAACGGGCCGGAGACGAAATGATGAAGTTTGATGAATACGCGCGCTCGTTGATCATCGCCTTCGTGCCGATCAGTTCGGAGACGAAGCGGCCGTATCACGCCGATTGGCCGAACCGTGACTTCACGGCCGACGACTATCGAGACAACGACAACGTCGGCGGCAAATGGGGCGAGCCGTCCGGCGGAATCTGCGACGTTGATCTTGATACGGTGCTCGCGTGCCGAGCCGGTGAACTCGCGTTGATCGAAGGCCCGCGTTACCGGCGGGCCGGTAAGCGCGCGTCACATGTGCTGGTGCGCTCGCACGGCGCGAAGACGAAGAAATTCATCGATCCGTTCACCGAGAAGATGATCGTCGAGATCCGAAGCACGGGCGCTCAGTCCGTGCTTCCGCCGAGCGTGCATCCGTCCGGCGAGCGTTACGAATGGGAACGCGAGGGTCTGCCGATCATCATTGATCCGCCGGAGCTTGAAACGAAGGTCGGAGAGATTGCCTTTGCGGCGCTCGCGGCATCACTTTGGTTGGGCAGTCGGCACGACTTCGCGCTTGCGCTCGCCGGCTATTTCGTCAAGCGGCAAGTGCCGTTAGATCGGGCCGAGCGGTTGATTCATTTCGTCGTGCATGCCGCGAATGATGACGAAGGCGACGACCGACTTCGAGCCGTTCGCGATACGTATGCCAGGTTTGCGAACGGTGATGAGATCAACGCGAACTTCTCAGCCTTCCTGAAGGACGAAGCCGCGATCAAGACGTTCGTCAAAACGCTTGATTCATGGCTCGACATTCGACGGCGACGATTCCGAATCCATTCCGAGCAGACGCTTCTTTCGCGGCCGGCGGCGGCGTTCCTTGTGAGCGGTCTGCTTGTGCAAGGTTCGTTGATCGCGCTCGTCGCTGATCCGAACGTCGGGAAAACGTTTCTCGCGAACGATCTTGCGCTCTCGGTTGCGGCCGGCTCGAAGGAATGGCTCGGCCGGAAGATGCACGCGGCCGGGCCGGTGCTCTACGTGATTGGCGAAGGTCTCGGCCGGTTCAAGTATCGCGTGCTCGCGTGGAAGCAAGCGCACAGCGTCAACGGCGTGTTGCCGTTTCATTGGATCGACGAGCCAGTGCCGTTGCTCGACGAAGACGCGGCGCAAGCGTTTATTCGCGAAGTCGCTCCGCTCCGGCCGGCGCTCGTGATCTTCGACACGTTGTCTCGTTGTCTCATGGGCGGCAACGAGAACAGTCAAGAAGACATGGGCAAAGCGGTTGCCGTCTGTGACGAACTTCGAGCGCGCACGGGCTGTGCCGTCGTGCTCGTGCATCACACGAAGAAGGACGGCACGGTTGAGCGCGGTTCCACGGTGCTTCGTGGCGCGGCCGACACGCTCTTGATGCTCAAGGAAGAGTCACGCGGGATTCTCACGTTGTCTTGCGAAAAACAGAAGGATGCCGATGCGTTCGAGCCGATCTCGCTCGTGCGAACGGGCATTCAGCTTGACGGCGTGATCGAGCACGAGACAGGCGAGCCGGCGTCGTCTTGCGTCATTCAGCTTGCGACCGGGGCGGATACGGAACGGGCCGAGCGGTTGAACAAGAGCCGGACGCTCGCGTTCGTCCGGGCGCATCCGGGCGTGACACGAGACGACATCTGCAAAGCGCACGGCGGGCGGCGAGCGGACATCCGGCGCGAGATTGGCGACTTGATCACGAGTGGCGAACTTCGAGAAGCGAAGGGCGAGAGGAATCACAAGCAGTTGTTCGTGGTTCCGACGTTCGATCTCGATTGATGGTTCGTCGTTCCGTCTCTCCTAGAGAGAGAGACGGGAACGGCTCGAACTTGGGAACGGCTCGGAACGGGTGGGAACGGCTCGAATGTTAGGGAACGCAGATCGGGAACGGCGGGAACGGCTCGGGAACGGCTCAAGTCGGGAACGGCTCGGAACGGCTCGCGGGAACGGCTCGAAGTCGGCGGAAGTCGTTTCTCGCGGCGCGGCGGGATGGGCATCAATCACGACAGAACAATGGTGATTTCGCGATAGCCGTCGAAGGTTGACCGTCCGACATTGAACGTCAAGGAACGAGAACAGCCGCGATCTCATGAACGGGGTTCTTGTGGTCTCACACCGTAAGCGGCAGTAGACACGACGGTTACGCGAGAGACCGACGCCGGGATTTTGCACGGCGTGCAAATTTTCGAACATTCGGCACTCGTGAAGGTAGGGCAGAACAGTGAAACCGATCAATCTCGTCAAGCACATGGCGCGGATCGAGCGCGATCTCATTCGAACCGCGCTCGACGCCACGGAAGGCAACAAGGCACGAGCGGCGGCGTTGCTCGGTCTCAAGCGAACGACGTTGGTGATGAAGTTGAAGGCCGACGAAGAAGGGAACGCTACATGACATTGACGCGAACGGAACGTGACGACTTGTTCGCCGATTGCTCACGAGTGGCTGCACAAACCGGCGGCGTGGTGTCGCGCGAACTCTTCGAGACCATTTGCGACTTCGCGGCCGTAGGCGACAAATCGGCGATGCGCGCATTGCGTGACATCTATCGGAGCGTGACAGCGGATCTGATCGAACGACGAAAAGGAAAAAGGTAAACGGCAATGGAAACAAAAGCATTTGGATTCAAGGCAAGCAAGCTGACGGAGAGCGGCAGCTTTACCGGGTTGCTCTCGGTCTACGGCAACGTTGACAGCTACGACGACGTAGTGATGGCCGGCGCGTTTCGCGACACGCTTCGAGAAAAGGGCAACCAACGGCCGCTCTTGTGGCAACACAACCCGGACAACCCGATTGGGAGTCTCACTCTCGAAGATCGGGCCGATGGTCTCTACGCGAAAGGTCAATTGCTCTTGACCATTCCGCAAGGGCAGATCGCATACGAGCTTCTGAAAGCGAACGTGCTCACCGGCATGTCTATCGGCTACACGGTGCCGGACGGCGGCGCGGTGTTCTCCCGCGATGGTAAACGGCAGTTGAACCGGATCGATCTCTTCGAAGGTTCGCTCGTCACATTTCCGGCGAACGACGAAGCGCGGATCGACAGCGTGAAGAAGCAACGCGACGACGCGACTCGGGCCGTGCTCGACGCGCTCGACGGGCAGATGAAGAAATGGCGCGACGAGATCGCCGTGAAGGATACTTTCTCGATCTTGTTCGCGATCAACGACGCCGAGATGAAAATCCGGCGCATCAACGAACTCGTAAAGGAAGGCTTCTAATGCGCGCAATACTCGCAAACAAAACACTCGGTCTCGAACTGAGCGCGGATCAACAGGTGATCACAACGGCAGAACGCAAGTTGAAGCGAGCACAAGAGCGGTTCTCGGATTCCGAAAGCCAACTTCGCAGGCTCCGAGAGGACGCAGAGATTTTCGGGAAACCGGCGGATCTCGACGATCTTCGGTTGCTCGAATTGCAGGTTCGGGAAGATCAGGAGCTTGTCGAGAACCTGACGGCGGAACTCGACGCGGCGAAACGCGCTCCGGCCGAGCGCGCGGCATACGACGCGAGAGAAAAGGCACTCTTCGACAAGTCGTGCCAGTCAAAAGCGCGGAAGGAAAAGCTCGCGGCCGACTTGATCGCGGCGTTCAAAGCCGACACCGCGCTTGCGAACGAGTTCCGGGCAACGGTGATCGAACAGACGCCGTATGTCCGGTTGAAGACCGGGCGATTCAAGCGGGCCGGCGGTTGTTGGCCGGCGGTGTTCGAATCGGCGGATCTCGTGGATGCGCTCAAGCGGTTCCTTCGAGACGCGGCCGAGTGCAAGTCGTGAAGAGCATTGACGCGGAATGGAACCGGCGACGACGGGCGCGAGAGGCGCTCGGCGTCGTCTCCGGCGACGGCGTGATCCTCTATCTCAACGCGGCGCGGGAGTTCGGGCGCATCCGAACTGCAACCGGCGCAATCTTCTTCTGGGCCGATAGCTGCACCGGAACCCCTCTCCGCGTCGGGCAGCGCGTCTCGTTTGTCGTTCGACAAGACGGGCGCGGTCGGCTGCAAGCGAGATCCGTTCGTCCAGTTCAGGAAGTGACAGCATGAACAAACCACACATTACCGTCGCACCGAAACACGGCGGGCCGGCGTTTCGGCTCTGTCGGCACGGTATCCCAACCGGCGACGACATCTCGGCCGATCAGATCATGCATGTGACGCGCGCCTACGCCGAGACGGTGCTGAACGTCTGCCGCGAGTGTGCGTCTCGGTATCGCCCGCCCCACGTCGTGAACGTTCCGCCGGAAATGAAGCCGTCGGACGCCGAGCGACGGCGAACGCCGAGCCGGTCTCCCATCGCGCGACGGAATGCGCGGCGGGAAGCTCGAAAGCTCGCCGCACGAGCGATCACAGAAGTGTGATTGAACACGATTTGACATGTTTAAACAGTTCGGTTACGCTAGAAGCCACATGAGCAAAGTAGTTCGAAAGCGTCCAATTGTCGGGTTCACGCTTCCGCCCGACGTGACGGACGGTCTCAAGGCGTTGAAGGCGCGTGACGGCATGTCGCACAGCGAAGCCGTCACTCGGGCTGTTCGGAAGTTCTTGATCGAGAAAGGGATTGTGAAGCGAACGAAGTGAGAAAGCGGGCTACCGCCGTGTAGTGAGCACGGACGGCAACCCTAACCAACGTCGGCTTGGGTTAGCAAACCGGCGGGCTGTGTCGATTGTAGATCGCATAGTTCCGCCACTTCCGAAGGGAGTTCGGAGCTATGAACGACGAGGAAAAGGCGGCAATCGATCAAGTCGCGAACGCGCTCGCGACGGCAGTCTTGCTCGCGGCGCACGTTCGGAGAACGACCGGCGAACAGGTGCTTGACGCCGAAAAGCTTCAAGCGGCCGTAGATAGAGCGGCGCGGGCGATAAAGGTGCTCAGCCCGGAGAACGGGCGTTGAAGGCGCTTCTCTTCATCGTCGCGCTCGTCTCGGTCTCATGTGTCGGGCCGGCTGCGCCGAGCGCGAAGGAATGGCTCTGCACGACGCAAGAACGGTGCTCGTATGACGCGCTCGGGCATCGCGTGTGCCACGTCGATCAATACGTCTCCGAGAAGCCGTGCCCGTCAACGCCGATTCCTTGAGGTTGTGATGAACATACGAAAATTGTTCTGCGAAACCTGCGACGGAGCCACGAAGCCGACATGTCGAGCGGCCGAGCACGTTCTGAAGCAACGACGACACTCGAACAAGGGGCTTCGGAAGCGTTGCGATTGTGCGCGGCGTTCGTGGGAAACGTGCTCGCATCCGTGGCACTTCAACTTGATGCAGGCGGGCGCGAGTTATCGGGAATGCCTCGAAACATCCGATTACGAAGAAGCGAAACGGCTCTTCGCGAACAAACGTGCGGCAATCCTAAACGGCACGTATGCGAAGCCGGCAACGAAGGTCACACCGGCTCCGGTAGTTGATCGACCGACGTTCGCAGTTGTGGCCGGGCGGTATGCCGACAACCACATCAGGGCACGATTGGCACCGGGCGCGGCCGACAATCACAAGTCGTATTTGGAGTTTCTAGCCGGCGTCACGGTTCCGCCGGGGGTGCCGTTCACCGATAAGCCGTTTCATCTGATCACCCTCGACGACTACGAAATGGCGATCACGGCGAAGCGAATGCCAACGACGAAGACGTATCGGAAAGGCGAGAAGACATGGACGCGCACGGTGGGCGGCGTCATTGCCGCGAACCGGTTCCGCGACTATCTCTGCCATCTTTCCGGTTGGGCACTCCGAAAAGGCTACACAGACAGCACACCGTTCAACGTGGCCGGGCAGGTTCCCGATGAGTTGAAAAAGCCGAAGAACAGCGAACACGCGCGAGATCGCCGGCTCGACGGCGACGAAGAGAAGCGACTACTTGACGCGGCCGGCGAACACTTGAACGATTGCATCATCGCGGCACTCGAAGCCGGAATGCGAAAGGGCGAATTGTTGTCGCTCCAATGGCGGCATGTTCGATGGATGCAAAACGAACTCGCGCTTGAGTGGGGGAACACGAAGACGAAGCGTTCCCGGCAGATCCCGATCTCGCCAACGCTCCGAGAGGTTCTAGCGCGGCGGCAAAAGGCGCATCTCAAGACGCTTTCGGACGCCGAACGGCTGGCCGATCTCTACGTCTTCGGCGACGAGATCGGCGGGCGGATCAAGAACGTCAAAACGGCGTGGGAAACGGCCGTATTGCGTGCCTACGGCGTGAAGATCGAGCGCAAACGGGGCAAGCTCTCGGCCGGCAACCGTGCCCGGCTTGCCGAGATCGATCTGAACTTCCACGATCTGCGGCATGAAGCCGGCTCGCGCAAGCTCGAAGCCGGATGGCCGTTGCACGCGGTCTCGCGTTGGCTCGGGCATACGAAGCTGACGACGACGGATACCTATCTGAACGCGACAACGCAGCTTCTTCACGAACTCAACGAGCGCGTGCCGTTGGCGCTCGTGAAGCGGTGATTTTGCACCGGTTTGCACGCGGGGCGTGTTGTGACCACATGTCTTGCGTGCAAACCGGATCGCGCGTCTGTCGCGATCCTCATGCTAGTATTGGAGTTCCTCTCCCATGTGGGCCAGTAGCGCAGTTGGGAGCGCGCATGAATGGCATTCATGAGGTCACCGGTTCGATCCCGGTCTGGTCCACCAAATCTTCATTTTCGGTTCTGATCTCCCGCAAGTAGCTGAATGCCGGTGCGGTTACGCCGGTTCCAACAAACCGATTTCCGTCGAACGCAATTCCGTCGGGAAAGAACAGTTGTTGGAACCGCTGGCGCTGGTCGAGTGAAGCTTGGACCCACAGGTCGGCGGCACGCGGCAGAACGCGTTCTGCGAACGCCAGGATGCCCTCCACGTCGAGTTCTTCGAGCTGGCCTGAGTGACGGTCGATCCGCGCGAGCGTGAGCTCCTCGCGCAGCTTCTCGGCGTGACGGTCGTACGTCTCGATGTCGATCGACCGCTCGAAGAGGAACGCCTCGTCGAGACGGTCCAGCTTTTCTTGGATGGCGTTGGCCGCGCGCTCGGCGGCCGCGATCTCATCGCGAACGGTTGCCTTTCGCACTTTCCAGATCTGCAGCACGGATTCTTTGAGCAACCGCATGTAGCCTGGCGTTGGCTGTAACAGGGCGAGTTCGTCGGCGAATAGTCCTTCGAGCTTGGCCTTCGTGATGTTCACGGCACGGCAACCAGGACGGCAGTGGTAGTAGGCGTAGCACTCGCTGCGCCCCTTCGACCAACTGCCGGTCAATCCACGGCCGCACGACTGGCATCGGACGAACGCGCGCAGCGGGAAGTCGGGATGCGCTCGTTGTCGGGGCGCGGTGCTCGGCAGTCGTCCCGACAGCACCGCTTGCACCTGGTAGAACAGGTCCTCAGAGATCAGCGCCTCGAAGTCGCCTCGTTTGCCACGAACGCCGTACTCGGGCACGTCGATGATGCCCGCGTAAACTTGGTTGCGCAGCAGCACGCCGATCGCTTGCGATGTGAGTGGCTTGCCGCGCCGATTCGTGAGGCCCCGGGCTCTGGCCTGTTTCAGCAGTTGTTCCTTCGTGTATCGGCCAGTCGCGTACTCCTCGAACGCGCGGCGGACGAGCGGCGCCCGTTGCGGATCGGGAATCAGGGTCTTGCCCATCGACCGCGGCGCATTCAAGTAGCCGATCGGCGCCAGGAATACCCATCGTCCGAACTCCAGCGCCGCCTTCATGCCGGCCCGCGTTCGATCCGAGCGCACGTCGTTGTCGAACTGTGCGAACGCCGCGAGTACGCCTTCCATCAACTTGCCAGTGGACGTGTCGTCGATCGGCTCCGTCGCGGAACGGAGCGAGATGCCAAGCGATTGCAGGTGCGACCGCAGCGCGAAGTGGTCGTACTTATCGCGGGCGAAGCGCGTCAGGTTGAACACGACCACGAAATGGACGCGGCCCTTGTTCAACCGGCAGTACGTGAGCAGGTTCTGAAGCTGGCTGCGATCCGTGGACTTGGCGCTCTCGCCTTCCTCGTGGAACCGTTCGACGACTTCGTAGCCCTGGCGGCGGCAGTACTCCTCGCACGCGCGAAGCTGGGTCGGCAGGCTGAGATTCTCGGTCTGCTCCTTCGTGCTGACGCGAACGTAGATCACCGCGCCGACCATGGTTGGCAGCGTAGATCCATTCGCCGACTCGGACAAGCTGCGCTTGCGAGGCACTGTTGCTACTCGGAGAGGCGGCAGTGCTCCTGATACATCTCGACCACCATGCACGCCATCGTCTCGGCGTGTCGGCGGATGTCCTCGATGTCACGATCGGTCATCGATTCCGCGTCCTCGCCGAGCAGTTCCCGACAGCGCTCGATCGAAATCGGTTCCGGTCTCGGATCCGCATGTTCGACGTACTCCATGGGCACCCCTGCGAGCTCGATGCAGACGTTCGTGATGCGTTGGGGTGCGCTCGAAGCGCGCCGACTTTGTGCCGGCGCGCCGATTACGATGAGCGCGGATGTGGCGTGACGCCGACACCGAAGCGCGTGACTTGAAGTCGAACGCGCTGATCGCTAGAGATGTGCGCGATCAAATCGATTGATTGTTGAAGGCGCTGATAGCCTTGCTCTGAGAGCGTTCGCTTGCAGCGCTCCGCGTCTGGCGAGACCGCGGAGGGATGCCCGATGGCATCGACGAGATCTTCACGATACGACTGCGGACGCGCCGGGTCAACGCAGAAATGAGGACGCGCTTCGTCGGCCATCATATAAGTGCGACCTTCGAGCTGTGCGCGGAGGCGCCGTCAAGGCCGCAGCCCGCAGGGTCGAGCGCAGCGAGAGCCTTGACGACGCTGAGCACAGATCGATCCTGGTCATGTGATGGCCGATGTTCTGCGGAGCATGGTCGGTGAGAAGTGCGGGAAATGTCGGAGAAGATCTGCGCCGTGTACGCGCGCGACAACGCGCGGGCAACCAGTGTCAGAAGACAGCTCACAGATTCATCGAGTTGTTCTCCAGATTGCGGGTCGAATCCTTTCGCACAACCGGGTGGACTTTCGGCGCCGACGCAGACACCGACAGCCTGTTCAGCCGTGGCGTGAGCAACCACGTCCCTGGCCGCAGGCTTGGCAGGCCAAGCGGCCAGTTCGCGTGGTCGCTCACGCCACGGGATTGCTGTTGGCGACCGCTTCGGCAACGGCGCCACCAGGCGGGCGGCACGGAGCGCCGCCCGACGACGACGGGCTTAACCGCCGCGACGACCTGCAGTTGGCCAATGCGCTCGCGGCGAGCGAGCGGCCTTCGTCGACCAGTAAGAGTCCTCGACGCAGAGCCATCCGAGGGGAACACCTCGCGCGAGGGTCCTGTTCCCCCACCGTGTTCCCCCCTTTGAGCCTCTGACTGAGCACGGTCGCTCAGCGCCTGACCTGCGCCGGCGAGTGGTTCTCGCTGTCTTGTGAGGCAGCTCCCACTGCACTGCCGAGAGTGGGACGGGGTGCTACGATCGGCCCGCCCAGAGCCTCGATGCCGACCTTCCCGGAATGGTGGAATTGGGATCTTTCGTTCACTGGCCACGCCGAGTTGCGCATGGAGCAGCGAGGCGTGACCGAGGTGGAGGTCCGCGCTATGCTGGAGAGAGCCACCGGGTTCGAGGCCAGCGTCGTGCAGGGCAGATTCATGATCCAGACCCAACGTGGGCAAGGCCCGTGGGTCGTGATCGTCGAGCCAGACGCCGAGGCCAGGTCGCTCGTCGTCGTGACCGTTTACGAAGTGTCCCAATGACAGAGCGCTCGCTGCAGGTAACCTATCGGAAGGGCAGGACATTCGCGGCGTACCTGCACCTCTCGCACCCAACCGGGGAGAAGAGCGCGAGGACTGTGGCATCGCCTGATGGGCTGCTCATCGTCGATTACGCCGCGTCTGGCCGGCCGTTGGGTGTCGAGATCACCGCGCCGCAAGCGGTTCCTCTCGATCGCCTCAACCAGCTCCTCGCGGAGCTTGGAGAGTCGCCCCTCGCGGAGCAAGACTACAGGCCCGCTCGGGCCGCATAGGCGGACAGCGACCCGCGCGACCACCGAGCTGCGAACCGTGCCTCTGACGCGTTTTCGTCGCTGGATCACGTCAGATTTCCGCAGGTTCCCGCCGAGGTTAGGACCGCTCTCGACACCACGGTCAGAAGGGGTTGCGGTTGGCGGAAGCTCTTGTGTCGACATGTCACCTCGACTGTGGCTTCTCGAGACGCCGCAGGACCTGCGAACCCCGATTGATGCCATCAACGGTTAGGTCCACCTGCAATCGCTGCTCTTGGAGCGTGCCTTCGATCACGTAGGGCAGGGTGCGCCCGTCGGGACTGGCTACTCGGCCCGTCAAGCGTAAAGCGGCCGTACGCTCATCGAACGAACCGGCCTCTATCGGCGCGGATGCTCGGCGAGTCGATCCCTCATAAAAGTTGACGGTTCCTGAGACGGTTCCGCCCTCTGCCTTGAGCTCGAGCAAAGGCCTGCTGTCTGAAGCCCACACTCCGGAGACGCGATCGCGTTGAGTGGCAAGCGTGAGCGCAGACAACACGACGAAAATGACTGCGGTGGATGCAATGCGATTGAACATGATTGGCTCCTTTTCTCTTTGCACGGGGTGACTGTCTCTTACGCAGTGGACCGCTGTCGATGGCCCGCGCGGCCGTCGGATCGCGGAGCGTCACTTGCGCAACAACTCGAGAATCGTGCGATGGCCGTTCCTCTTGGCCCACGCCATCGGCCGTGCCCACTCCGGGGCATCCGCTTCCACCGGATCGGCGCCGCGCTCGAGAAACAGCCTCACCAGCTCCGGGCGCTGCCACCGGCAGGCCCAGCCGAGCGGCGTGCTCTCGAGCAGGTAATCACGCACGTCGAGACGGGCGCCGGCATCGAGCAGCATCGTCGCGAACGCGACGGTCATCTCGGCGGGTACTCGATCGGGCGACCCGGCAACGCGATGCAGGATCGTTAGGCCGAACGGACCGCGCCCACGGATGTTCGGATCGCATCGCGCCAGCACGAGGCGGAAACACTCAACGCCGGTGGCGCGTCGCGGCGGTTGCTCGAGGACGCCGAACCATCGGTCATCGTCGCGACGCCAGTCGATGCGATCGAGCGCGAGCCGCACGATCTCCTCGTGCCCGCCTCCGGCGCCTTCGAGCAGCAGCTGCGCGGCAATGCTGGCGCGCGGCGGATCCTCCTGCGGTCCTGCCAGCAGCACGCGGGCGCGATCGACCAGGCCGTAGGCACCCGCGGTGGCAGCATCGACGACGGCGCCGTACTGTTCGAGCAGCGCGACCATCCGCCGATCGCCTCGCGAATGCGCTTGCATGACCGGTGTGCCGCTGGCGTAGACATCCGCGTTCGGGTCGGCGCCACGCTCCAGCAGCAGTTCGGCAATCTCGTACCGACCCGCCGCGGCGCCCTGCCACAACGGCATGCCCCAGTTGAACACCACACCGTCCCCGCCGACCGAGCGGAAGCGTGTGCGCTCGTTCGGGTCGAAGCCCAAGTCGAGCAGCAAACGCACAACCTCGATGCGGTTGTGCCGCGCCGCCACCGTGAGGCACCCGCCGAAGTCCTCGATCGGGTTTTCAAGTGGAGCCTGGGCAGCGCGTGCGCGGAGCCACTCGACATCGCCGCGTGCCGCGGCGTCGTAGAGCTCCCGTGCGCCTCGCGGGACTGCAACGGGGGGCTGCTCTTCCGCGGTGCCTGCCTGCTCGTGTGGCCGTTCGTGTTGCTCGATGACGGTCACGATGTCTGTAAGCCCACGCTCACGGGCGAGCGTCAACGCTCCCGTCGTCTCCCGATACGGATAGACGCCGGCATGCGGGTTGGCGCCGTGTGCGATGAGCACCCGCACCATCTCGACGTCGCCATTGATGACGGCGTGGTGCAGCGGGCCGATGAAGTCCGCGCTCTTGTGCGCGAGCTCGGGTCGCAGGCGCAGCATCGCGCGGACACGACGCAGATCGCGCGCGCGGACGGCGTCGGTGATGCGCTCGATGGTGACGCCCTGGACCGACGCTTTCAGCTTGGGCCAGCTCTCGAAGCCGTAGGCGCGTGCGATCACGAGCTGCGCGTTGTGGAGCGCGAACGTCGCCGCCTGAGCGCCGTAGTAATGCGCGGTGACTTCAGCGACGGCCGCACCGTCCCCGCGGATGAAGCCATCGAGCAACTGCTTCGCCTGGCGTCTAATCTGCCGGAGATCTGGATGTGGCGGAAGCGTGCGAGTAGGAAGGGCCCGTGCGGTCACGATGAGCTCCTTTCCGGCCACCGCCTGCGCGGTCGCCGAGGCGCCCGGTGTCCGCTCACTCGGGCAGAAAAGAGTTCATCGACGTATTGGATTGTGAAACCGCATATCAGGTGGACGTTATCCTTCCCGCGGACACGGAGGCGCCCTGACGCGCAGGGGCAAGTCTAGCGGCAGTTTTGGGGCAAAGGCAAGCTTGGATTCGCAGTTGATGAATCTGTTCAGACAGCCCTTCGAACTGCTTGGATCAGCCTCAAGCAATCGATAATCCGGTTCCAACTCGCGCTGTTCTGGTCCACCAATTCTTTATTCTGCTCCGAAATCGAGCTTAAGTAATTGAACACTGGGAGCGTTGTCCCGGTTCCAACAATCCTCTTTCCGTCGAACCGCAACCCGTCCGGAAAGAACAGCTGCTGCAGCCGCTGCTTTTGAGTGAGCGACGACTGGACCCACAGGTTCGACGCGCTCGGTAGAACGCGCTCTGCGAAGGCCAGGATGCCTTTCCATTTCTTCGAGCTCGTGGCGTGTCGGTCCATCTGCACGAGCGTGCGCTCCTCGCGCAGCTTGTCGCGATGCCGGTCGTAACGCTCGACGTCGATCGTGCGCTCGTAGAGGAAGGCCTCGTCCAAACGGCAGCCCCGAGCTCTGGTCGGTGCCGATTCAGGAGGGCCGTGCGGCGGCGGCCGCCTCAACGAGCCGGGGTGGGGTCACGAGCGCTCGGCAAGACGCCGCAGGACAGCCTGGAGCGCGCGCAAGCCCTCACCGCGTCCCCGGGACTTGGGGGAACCATGGGCCAGAGCAATTCGACGGCGATGCGGGCGGAATCGGCCTCGGTGAGCTCGCGTAACTCGGCCACGCGTCGTGCCGCGAGAATTGGTCCCATCGGTGTCCATGCCGCGAGCCACTCGGCCGCCTGGGCGCGCGCCTCGGCATCGAACGGCCGCTGGAAGCCCATAGCTTCCTTCTAACGCTCGGACGCGTGACACGATCTGGACACTCATCACATCGGCGCGGGACACATTGGCGATATGCTGCCGGCGTCCATGGCCGTCCGGTATCGGCTCCGCCCTCCGCGGCAAATGCTCGCCGTCTTCCTCGGCGTGGCCCTGGTGTCCGCTGGCGCGCTCGGGTGGCTGGGGTGGCTGCTGCTTCAACAGGATGCCGCCCTCGAAAGTCAGCGCCGCCGCGACTCGCTCGAACAGGCGGCGGATCGGGCGCTTGTGACGATGCAGCTGGCGATGGCCGAGTTGCAGGCCGTCATCACGTCGACGGCAAGTGTGAAGGGAAATCTCCCGCCAGGTGCGTCGCGGATCTCGATCGGCCCGGATGGCGTCACGGCGTGGCCGGAAGGCAGCATTCCGTACTTTCCGTTCGCCCGGGCCGCACAGCCGGAACCGCTGCAAGCATTCGCGGACGGCGAGCGGTCCGAATTCGCGCTGAACGATTTGCACGCTGCAGCGCGTGCGTACGCCAGGGCGGGGACGGCCGCCGAGCCGATCGTTCGCGCCGGTGGACTCGCGCGGCTGGCGCGCGTGGGTCGCAAGCGGCACGACACCGAGGCAGCACTTCGGGCGTACGGGCAACTGGCAACGATCGATGCCGACGTGGACGGGATTCCCGCTGCGCTCGTTGCGCGTGCCGGCCGCGCGAGCCTGTTCGAGGAAGTCGGCCACGTCGACCGACTGCGGCAGGAAGCCGCCGCGCTCGACCGCGACCTTCGACAGGGACGCTGGCGGCTGACCAAATCGGAATACGACTTCTATTCCAATCAGGCGAGTGCGTGGATGGGCGCGACGCGCACCGATGATCGCGATGCGCGGGCACGCGCCGACGCACTGGAGTGGTTGTGGCAGAACCACGCGTCGCTGGACGGGACCGTGCGTCGCGCGATGGCACTGCCCGGCGGGCCGGCGCTCGTCATCGGACAGGCGTCACGCGATCGCCTGGACGTCATCGTGGCGGGCGCCGACTACTTCGCCTCGCTCTGCGCCAGGTCAGTACCGGCGGATCTCGGTTGCGAGCTCAACGATCCGGAGGGCCGCGCGCTCGTCGGCGATCGTCATCGGGCTCGCGACGCAGCCGTGCGCGCGGCTTCCGCGAATGGACTGCCCTGGACGCTTCACGTGTCCGCGGCATCGAATGCCGCCGCGACCGCTTCGTCATCGCGCCGACGGCTGCTGATCCTCGCCTTCGGCGTCGTCGGTCTGGTGCTCGCGGCCGGCTGGTATTTCATCCTGCGTGCGATGTCGCGCGAGCTTCGCGCGTCGCGCCTGCAGTCCGAATTCGTTGCCGCGGTTTCGCACGAGTTTCGAAGTCCGCTCACCTCGTTGTCCCACATCGCCGACCTGCTGGCCACCGATCGACTGCCGTCGGACGTCGTGCGGCGAAGGTCGTACGACGTTCTCGTGCGCGACACGGATCGGCTGCAGCGGCTCGTCGAAGATCTGCTCGACTTCGGCCGGTTCGAGGCTGGCGCGGCCGCGTTGCGCCTCGAAACGCTGGACGTCGCAGGCCTGGTTCAGACCACCGTCTCGGACTTCCGGCAGCACGTGGTCCGTGAAGGGTACTCGGTGGAGCTGACCGGCGCGGACGACGAGATGCCCGTCCGCGCGGATCGCGAAGCGATCGCGCGCGCACTCTGGAACCTGCTCGATAACGCCGTGAAATACTCGCCTGAATGCAAAACGGTATGGGTGACGCTCGAGCGCCGGGACACGCAAATTCTGATCGTCGTCCGCGACCGGGGGCTCGGGATTCCCGTTCACGAGCAGCGCGAGATCTTCGATCGTTTCGTGCGCGGCGCCGAGTCGACCGCCCGGCGCATCAGAGGCACCGGCATCGGCCTCGCGATGGTCCGCCAGATCGTGCGCGCGCATGGGGGCGAGATCCGCGTCGTGAGCGAGCCGGGCAAAGGCAGCACGTTCACCACTGTCCTGCCGTCAGTTCAAACATGACACGCATTCTTGTCGTCGAAGACGAACCGGGGATCGCCTTCGCTCTCGAAGCCGACCTGCAGAGCGAGGGCTACTCCGTCACCGTGGAGGGGCGAGGTGACGAAGCGGCGAAAAAGGCTCGCAACGAACCGTTCGATCTCGTGCTGCTCGACGTGATGCTGCCCGGCAAGGACGGCTTCGAGGTCTGCAGAGACATCCGGCGGGCAGGCGTCAAAACGCCCATCATCATGCTGACCGCGAAGTCTCAAGAGGCGGAGAAAGTGATGGGGCTCGAGCTGGGCGCGGACGATTACATCACCAAGCCGTTCAGCCCGCGCGAGCTGCGCGCGCGGATCAAGGCGGCCCTGCGGCGCGCGGCGCCCGATGCGCCGGATGTCTTCCGTTTCGGCGACATCGAGGTCGATTTCACGCGCTGCGAGGTGCGCCGCAGCGGAAAGGCGATCGACCTGAGCGCACTGGAGTTCAAGCTGCTGTCGGCTTTCGTGAAGAGCCGGGGCCGAGTACTGACGCGCGAACAGCTGCTCGATGCTGCCTGGGGCCGGGACGTCAGCCTCAACGACCGCGTCGTCGACAACCACATCGTCGGTCTGCGCCGGAAGCTGGAGCCCGATCCCGCGCAGCCCCGATTCTTTCTGAACATCCGCGGCATGGGGTACCGGTTCGATGCGTAGAGCGTGCACAACCGTGACAATCGCGCGGACAGGACCGCGACACTTCCTCCGTAGGCTGTCGAATCCAGGGAGGACGTTGAACATGAGGATGCGGATTCGATCGTTGATGGTCGTGCTCGTCGCGGCCGCGACCGTCGCGGTGTCGGCTCAGAACAACGCCGGCAGGGCCGCGCTCGAAGCAGCGCGCAAGATGGAAGTCGTCGACGGCAATCTGAAGGGCGCCATCGAGCAGTACAAGAAGATTGCGCAGAGCGCGGACCGCGCGGTGGCGGCGACGGCGCTCGTCCGAATGGCGGAGTGCTATCGAAAACTCGGCGACGGGCAGGCGCGGCAGATCTTCGAGCAGGTGCTCCGTGACTATGCCGATCAGCCGGACGCGTCGTCGATCGCGCGCGCCGGACTCGGCGGCGCGGAAACCGGGCGCGCCAAAGGCGATCGACCGGTCTGGACCGGAGGGTTCGTGGACGGCTTCGGCACCGTCTCTCCCGACGGGCGGTATCTCACCTACACCGATTGGCCCGGAAACGCGGCGCTCATGCTGCACGACATGGCGACCGGAACCAATCGCCGCCTCACGGGACCGGGTGGCCAGGGTGCGACCCAGTTCTCCAGCATCTCGAGGGATGGCAGGCAAGTCGCGTTCGAATGGCGCAACGACCAGCGCCGATACGAGCTTCGCGTCGCGAGCCTCGAAGGAACGGGCATTCCAGAATCGCGACGACTGCTGGACCTCGAGGACGCGGAGGAAGTGGCGCCCTTTGATTGGTCGCCCGACGGCAAATGGATTGCGGTCGGCATCTCCCGGAAGGATCGCACGGTGCAGATCGGGCTCGTGGCCGTCAAAGACGGCGCGCTGCGCGTGCTCAAATCGCTCGTGCACTGGAAGCTGGACACCAAGATCTTCTTCTCGCCCGACGGACGATATGTCGCATACGACCGGCTGGCCGGTGGCACCACCAACGACCGTCATCTGTTCGTGATCGCGGTTGACGGAAGCCGTGAAACAGATGCCGTCGAGCATCCAAGTCAGAACAAGGTCATGGGCTGGTCGCCGGACGGAAAGGCACTCCTGTTCGCGAGCGACCGCAGCGGCTCGATCGGACTCTGGATGGTCAGAGTCTCTGACGGAAACCCTCAGGGGCCAGCCACGCTGGTCAAGCCCGATATCGGGACGTCCTGGTCGAACGGCTTGACTGCGTCAGGGACGATGTACGTGTGGAAGAGTGCGAGCCCCACCTACATCCAGGTCGCGCCGATCGATTTGACGGCGGGGAAGCTGGTCGCGACTTCCAGCCCAATCTTCCAACGCTTCATCGGGTCGAGAGGACGGCCCGACTGGTCGGCCGATGGCAAGTTCCTCGCCTACTCGTCATGCGGAGGTTTGGGCGGCGGTCCCTGCACGCTGTTCATTCGATCGACCGAGACCGGTCAAGTGCGCGAATTGCGGCCACAGCTCGCCTACTTTTTCTTCCCTCGTTGGTCGCCGAACGGGCGGGCATTGATGAGTCCCGGGACCGATCTCAAGGGACGACAAGCGGTGTTCAGCATCGACGCGCAGACCGGTGATGTGTCCGTCCTGCTGACAAGAGACGAAGTCGATAAAGAAATCGCTCGGGCGCAGTGGGGCCCCGACGGCAAGAGCGTCTGCTACCGGGCGCGGGATCAACGGTTGATCTGCCGCGACCTGACGTCCGCCAAGGAAACCGAGGTCGGCAGAGCCTCGAGTGACTGGGGGGCCTTCGCCGTCTCGCCGGATGGTCGCGCCGTTGCCGCGATTGCCGCCGATGCCTCGGGCAACACCACGGTGGTCGTCGGTCCCTTGCACGGTGATAGGCGCCCAGTCCTTCGTCTGAGCTCGCCCGCGTCGATCGTGCTGCCCCAGGTGTTTCACTGGACGCTCGACGGGCGTGCCCTCGTCGTCGTGAAACAGCCTTCGGAAAACCGCGAGCACAACGAGCTGTGGCTCGTGCCGGTCGACGGCGCCGCTCCTCGCCGGCTCGACATCAATACGGACTCCTGGCAGCTCGGTAACGGGTTCCGGCTGTCTCCCGATGGCCGCCAGATCGCCTTCGTCGCCTCCGCCGGCAAACCGGGGGAAGAGATCTGGGCCCTCGAGAACTTCCTGCCGGCGCAGGCGGCGGCCAAGCCGAGCGTGAAGAAATAATCGCGCTCACACTGTTGTGACCGAATCCTTACACAAGCTCGTTTCACGTCTGACACGGGAGCGGTAGGGTATGCCCCGAGGCAATCAATGGAATCCCCGATCGCCAATCATCTGCGCGGGCATTACGAAATCCTCGCCACGCTTGGCGAAGGCGGAATGGGCGTCGTCTACAAGGCGCGGGACACGCGGCTCGGCCGCCTGGTCGCCCTGAAGTGCCTGACGATGAGCGCACTGGAATCGGCACAGGCCCGTGACCGCTCGTTGTCCGAGGCGCGTGCGATTGCCGCGCTCAACCATCCCAACATCGCGACCATCTACGAGATTGGCGAAAGCGATGGCGCGCCTGTGCTTGTCCTGGAATATCTGCCGGGTGGGACGCTGCGTTCGCGGACGGGCGCGCGGCCGCTGTCCCTGCCGGAGATTGTGCAGTTCGGGCTTCAGATCGCCGACGGACTGACGCACGCGCACGGACACGGAGTCGTCCATGGCGACGTGAAAACGGAAAACGTGATGTTCACCGCGGATGGCCGGCTCAAGATCACCGACTTCGGGTTGGCCCGCCTGCATGATGGCCGCACGGTGACGGTGGATGGGAGGATCGCCGGCACGTTGATGTACATGGCGCCCGAATGCCTGCATGGCTGGCCTGCCGATCGGCTCACCGACATCTTTTCGCTCGGCGTGGTGTTGGAAGAGATGGCCCGCCCACAAGTCATGCCGGAAGCCTTCCAGAACCTTGTCGCCCGCGCCACCGCCAGAGACCGCTCTCAGCGTTTTCAGACCGTGCAAGAACTGGCCGACGCCCTGCGCCCCTTCGACGTTGCTCAGGGCAGGGGGCTCGTCAGCGTGCCGGATTCACGCCCTTGCGACACGCCCACGATCCTCGTGATCGAAGACGATGACGGGTTGCGCAGCACGCTGGAAACAGGCCTCGTGAGCGAGGGCTACCGTGTTCTGAACGCGGGCAACGGTCGCGACGGAATCCGACTGGCCGTCGAGGAAGCGCCCCATCTCGTGCTGCTCGACGTGACGCTGCCGGGCCTGAACGGTTTGGACGTGTGCCGCGATCTGCGTCACAAGGGATTCAAGGCGCCGATCATCATGGTGACTGGCAGGGTGGAAGAGGTCGACCGGGTCGTGGGCCTGGAGATCGGCGCCGACGACTATCTGACCAAACCCTTCGGCCGGCGCGAGCTGTTGGCCCGCATCCGGGTGCACCTGCGGCGCACGGGAGCCCGCAGCGCATGACACACCGGTGACACACCCGCCATTGGCGCCTGACACTCACGCGTAGAATGAGTCGCGCGTCCCATGCGTACCCACATCCAGCGTGCGGCGCCGGTCCGACTGCTGGCGTTGTTCGTGGTGATCTCCGGCGTGCCGCTCGTCGCGCTGGGCTGGCTCGGCTGGCGCGTGCTGCAGCAGGACCGCGCGCTCGAAACCCAACGGCTGCGCGAGCGGCTCGATAGCGCCGCCACGCTCGTGGCGGGCGAGTTGGATCGCGGCTTTTCGCGGTGGGAAGACCTCCTGACTCGCGCGGACGGATCGAACCGCGTCGTCATCCCGTCCGGCAGCGTGTTCCTGCTGACTGGTCCCGACGGTGTCGTTCAGCAGCAAGGCGTTCCGCTCGCGTATTACCCGCGCGTCCCCGATACTTCCACCTCGTATGCAGTCGTGTTCGCCGCGGCCGAAGCGCTCGAATTTCGCGTGCAGAATCTGCCGCAAGCCGTCGCCGCGTATCGCACGCTCGCTTCGTCGCCCGATCGCGCGATACGCGCGAACGCATTGATGCGCCTCGCGCGCGGCCTTCGAAAAGAGCAGCGCGTGCGTGAAGCGCTCGCGGCCTACGAGGAAATGGCCACGCTCGGCGATGCTGTGGTCGCCGGATCGCCGGCAGAACTGGTGGCCCGTCACGAGCGCGCCGTCCTATCGGACTCGATGCACGATGCCGCGGCCGCTGCGAGCGAGCGCGCGCTGCTCGCGCGCGCCCTCGTGGAGGGACGCTTTCGCATCGATCGTCCCACGTTTGATTTCTTCTTCCGGTTCGCGTCCTCGCCCGAGGTCCCGCCGGCGAACGCAATCGGCGCTCCGTTTCGGGCCGCGCGAGCGGTTGAGGCGCTGTGGCCCGTCTGGCAGGAACAGACCGCGGGCCGGGCGGCGTGGACAGGCGACGGCGTGGTGTTTGCGACCGCCTGGCGCCGCACACCTGGCGGCACGGCAAGCATCACGGCGCCTCTCGACGCGCTGACGCCCGCAGTCCTCGCGGCCATGGGGAACCTGCATGTTGGCGTGGCGCTGGACGATCGCGCCGGCCGCCGAGCATGGGGAGGTGTCGCCGATGGCGTGAGCGTCACGAAGTCGGCCAACGAAACGGGATTGCCGTGGACGCTGCATGTCGCGAACGCCGATCCCGCGACGGCCAGCGTCGTGATGACCTCGCGCCGCAATCTGTTCGCCGGTGGTTTCGCTCTGGTGGCGCTCGTCATCGCCTCGGCCGGCTACGTCGTGTTTCGCGCCGTGAACCGCGAGCTGCGCGTCGCGCGGCTGCAATCGGATTTCGTCGCCGCCGTTTCGCACGAATTCCGCACGCCGCTCACGGCGATGTGCCATCTCACGGAGATGCTCGAGGAGGGCGGCGCGAGCCCCGGCCGGCTGCCGGAGTACTACCGCGCCCTCGGCAAGGAAAGCCGGCGGCTGCAGGCGATGGTCGAGAACCTGCTCGACTTCGGCCGCATGGACTCCGGACGGCGCACGTACGAATTTTCAGAGACCGACGCCGGCGATCTCGTCCACCGCGTCGTTTCGGAATTCGCCGACCGATCGCCGTCGGCGGCACGCCGACTGGCAACAGCGGCGCCCCCGGATCGGCCGCACGAACGCCTTCCCATCCGCGCCGACCGCGAAGCGCTCGCGCTGGCGCTCCGGAATCTCGTGGACAACGCGATCAAGTATTCACCTGAATCGTCTCCGGTGCGCGTAGCCGTAGCCTCGCGGAACGGCAGCGTGGCCGTGTCGGTCGAGGATCAGGGCCTCGGCATCTCACCGGAGGAGCGGCGCGAGGTGTTCCGCAGGTTCGCGAGGGGCGCCGCGTCGCGCAGCTTGAACGTCAAAGGCACCGGCATCGGATTGACGATGGCCGATCAGATCGTGAAGGCGCACGGCGGCCGCCTGGAGCTCGTGAGCGAACCGGGGCGAGGCAGCACCTTTACCATCGTCCTGCCCGTTTTCGTAGCGCGAAGGCTTTAGCCGAGCGTCATGGCGAAAATCCTCATCGTCGAAGACGAACCGAGCATCGCGCTCGCGCTGGACGACGATCTGCGGCGTGAGGGGTATGAGACCGAGGTCGTGTCCGACGGCGATGCGGCTGTCGAACGAGGCGCCGCCGGTGCGTTCGATCTCATCCTGCTCGACGTGATGCTGCCCAAGCGTGACGGCTTCGAAGTCTGCCGCGAGCTGCGTCGCGTGGGAACGGACACGCCGATCGTCTTGCTGACGGCGCGAACGCAGGAGGCGGAGAAAGTGCTCGGGTTGGAAGCTGGCGCCGACGATTACGTGACGAAGCCGTACAGCCCGCGCGAGCTGCGAGCGCGCGTGAAGGCGCATTTGCGCCGCAGCGCAAGGCAGACGGGTGAGGTCTACCGGTTCGGCGACGCCGAGTTGGATTTCACGCGCTGCGAGCTGCGGCGGAGCGGCAGTCCGGTGGATCTGTCGGCGCTCGAATTCAAGCTGCTGGCGGCGTTCGTCAAGCGGTCGGGCCGGCTGCTCACGCGGGCGCAATTGCTCGACGAAGTGTGGGGCTCCGGCACCCACGTCACGGACCGCGTCGTCGACAACCAGGTGACGAACCTGCGCAAGAAGATCGAGCCCAATCCCGAGCGGCCACGGTATCTCGTGTCGCTGCGCGGCCTCGGCTACCGATTCGACGGCGAAGGGATGACAGAGCGGTGACCGTTGGCCGATTGACGCGCGATGTTCAACGCCTACCCTGCCTCACCAGGGAGGTCTGACGTATGACACGAGGATTTGCGATCGGGATCATCGCCGTCGCGCTCGGGGCCGGTGCGATGCTGCACGCGCAGTCGGCCCGCAGCGCGGAAGTGCAGCTGAAGGCGGCGCAACAGAAGGCGGAGGTCGAGGGGGATCTGAAAGGCGCCATCGAGGCCTATAAGAAGGTCGTCGCGAGCGCCGGCGCCAACCGCGCGCTGGCGGCGCAGGCCCTTCTCCGCATGGCCGAGTGCTATCAGAAGCTCGGTGACGCGGAGGCTCGGCGCATCTACGAGCGAGTCATCCGCGAATATGGAGACCAGAAGGAATTGGTCGCGCTGGCGCAGACGCGCGTCGGCGTAACGGACACGACGAGAATGACCAGCCGCCGCGTGAGCACCGTTCGGGTCGGCGGCGTCGGATACGGCACCGTCTCGCCGGATGGCAAGTATTTCCCGTTCACCAATTGGGAGAATGGCGACCTGTACCTTCGGGATCTGGTCACGGGGGCCGATCGGCGTTTGACCAACTCTTCCGGTCTGCTTTCAAGACCGTCGCAATTTGCCGTGCAGGCCGCGTTCTCCAAAGACGGCAAGCAGTTGGCGTACGGGTGGCTGAACTCCACTGTGAGCGAGCTGCGGATCGTCGACTCGACCAGCGCGAACATTCCGCAGCCTCGGCGGGTCTTCCACAACGACGATGTGAAACAGATCTGGCCGGACGACTGGTCGGGTGACGGGAAGTGGCTCGCCGTCCAGGTCAGGCGGGAGGACAAGACGGCCCAGATAGGCCTGGTCGGCGTCCAGGACGGGGCGCTGCGGGTGCTGAAGTCAGTGGAGTGGCGGGGCGCAACACGGGTGATGTTTTCGCCGGACGGCAAGTATCTCGCGTACGACCTCCCCGTCAGCGACACCGAAAATCAGCGTGACGTTTTCATCCTGGCCGTTGACGGCGCTCGCGATGTCGCCGCGGTCGTTCATCCGGCCAATGACCTTGTGATGGGATGGTCGACCGATGGATCGCGTCTGCTCTTCGCCAGCGACCGCAGCGGCGCGATGGGTCTCTGGCAGCTGCCCGTTCGCGATGGCCGTCCGGACGGCACGCCCGATCTGATCAAACCAAATGTCGAAGGAGCGCCTCTCGGCGTCACCAGTCATGGTGCGCTCTATTCCCTCGTGCACCACCCACGCTTCAACTCGGCCCTGAGTTCGGACATCCAGGTGGCCACATTCGATTTCGAGACCGGGCGGTTTCTGTCGCGACCGGTATCGCCCGTCCAGAGTTTCGTCGGGACGAACAGCAATCCTTCGTGGTCGCCCGACGGAAAATCGCTGGCCTATGTGTCGAGACGCGAAGAGGCGACCTCTATGGGCACCAACGTCATTGCCATCCGGTCGATTGATACCGGACAGACGCGCGAATTGCGGCCTGCCTTGAACATGTATCCGCCGATTGTGCGCTGGTCGGCCGACGGGCGCTCCCTTCTCACCCAAGGCAAGGACACGAAGGGTCGCCAGGGCCTGTTCCGGATCGACGCGCAGAGTGGAGCAGTCTCCGTGATTGCTTTCAGCCCAGACGAGGGAGAGATCCGACTGCCCGCGGAGTCGCCGGGCGGTGCGCAACTCTATTACATCCACGGGGCCCAGCGCGGCAGCGAATTCGCGGTACTCGGACGCCACCTCGTCACTGGAAACGAGAGCGAGCTGGCGCGCAGCGAGCAATCGGACAAATTCTTTGACGTGATCCGGGGTCCAAATATTTTCGCACCGGATCTGTCGCCGGACGGTCGATGGATCGTCGTCAGACGCGAGGATCCTGCGAAGCTGGCCGCCTCCGAGACTAGCGACAAGGCGGCGGCGAAATCCTCCGCGCTGCTGCTCGTTTCAGCGCGTGGAGGTCAGCCCAGGGAGATCATCCGAGTCGATTTGCCGCGTTCTGTCAGCGTTCACAGCTGGACGCCGGACAGCCGGGCGATCCTCGCGGCCATCCTGTCGCCTGACGGCCCCGAAGAGTTGTGGAGGGTGCCGCTGGACGGTGGCGAGCGCCGGAAACTGGATACCAACATTCATGGAATGACGCCCTTCAGTCTGCATCCGGACGGCCGGCAGATCGCCTATGCGCTGACGGAACGCGCGAAGGACGACGAAGTCTGGGTACTGGAGAACTTCCTGCCGTCCCAAGCACGCCGGTGATTCGCACCGCCATCTGAGACGAAGCCGGGGCGGCGGTTACGACGATCGCCGCCTCTCTTGACATAAACCTGACACGCGCTACACACGCGCGCGACTCAGCCGCGCTATCCTCCAGCCATGCTGCTCGCTCTGTTCCTCGCGCTCATGATTCCCCTCGGCCTGGATCTCTACATGCCCGTCCCCGAAGATAATCCGATGACGGCAGAGAAGATCGATCTGGGGCGGCGGTTGTTCGCCGACCGCCACCTGTCACGCGACGGATCGATCGCGTGCACGTCCTGCCACGACCCCGAGCGCGCGTTCTCGAAACCCGACGCGGTCTCGCCGGGTGTCTTCGGGCGGCGCGGCAGCCGCAACGCGCCTGCGCTCGTCAATCGTGGATGGGGCCGCTCGTTCTTTTGGGACGGACGCGTCGCTACGCTCGAGGAGCAGGTCCTGAAACCGATCGCGGATCCGAACGAAATGGATCTGCCGATCGCCGAGGCGGCGAACCGCGCTGGCCTCTCGCCACAAGAGTTGTCGCGCGCCCTGGCGAGTTACGTGCGCTCGATCATGTCCGGCAGCTCGCCGTACGACCGATACGTGAACGGCGAGCGGACCGCGCTCTCTGTCGAAGAGCAGGCGGGGCTGCAGCTGTTTCGAGGAAAAGGCAACTGCACGGCGTGCCACGTTGGCCCGAACTTCTCCGACGAAAAGCTCCACAACACCGGCGTTGCCTGGATCGAGAGGGCGGGAGCGGCAGGAGAGCCGGGAAGGGCAGGATCGTTTCAGGACGAAGGGCGTGCAGCGCTCACGGGACGGCCCGAGGATAGGGGCGCGTTCAAGACGCCGACGTTGCGCGAGGTCGCGCGGACGTCGCCCTACATGCACGATGGCAGCTTGCCGACATTGCAAGACGTCGCGGACTTCTATGACCGTGGTGGCCGCCCGAACCCCAACATCGATCCAGAGCTTCATCCACTTCATCTGACGGCCGATGAGAAGCAGGCGCTCGTCGCGTTCTTGAACTCGCTCTCGGGGTCGATTCCGTGAAGGTCAGCCGTAAGGGTCAGGAACGAGTCGTAGGAAGCCCAGGCGCTCTGCGAGCGCGACGGCGGCCGTCTGTGGGGCATGTCGATCTGCGCGCCGATGGCGATCGGCGACGCGCGGACACAGACGTTCGCCACCAGCCAGCCGCCACCGGATGCGCCTCGCCCACAGCTCACCGACGGGCTGGGTGGTGCGCGAAGGCGCGCGCAGGGGCGACTTCGAAGTCGCAGCCATGACAGCATTCGCTTGCGCTCGCCGGTCGTGCTGCTCACTCTCGTCGCGTGCGTCTGTTCAGCGTCCGCGCCCGTCATCGTTGATGCCCAGGCACCGGCGCGTCAGCCATCGGTCACGACGGATGTGGTGTACGGGCACAGGGACGGTCTGGCGCTCACGTTCGACGTGTATCGTCCGGCACAGCGCAACGGCGCAAGAAGTAGACGCCATTAAACGCGCTTTGGTGAAGGCGACGTTGTCGGACTTCGCCGTCCCACCTGCTCGTAGTTCTGCTTGATCACTTCGTAGCAGTCGCACGACGCCTTGAGCAGCTCGTCGCGTTCCCCAATCAAGATGCGCCCGCGTTCAAGTCTTAACATCCCTCGCCGACTGAAGTCTTCGATCACGACACTCACACTCGGCCGACTCGCACCGAGCAGCATCGCCAAGAACTCATGCGTCATTGAAAACCGATCGGCACTGACCCGGTCCAGCGTCGTGAGAATCCAGCGGGAACAGCGCTGTTCGAGCGTATGCAAGCCAGTGCATCCGGTCATCCTCATGCTGTGGATCAGCAGCGCGTGGGAATATTGTGTCAGCAGATCCCTGAAATGCTCGTTTTCCTGCATCTCTCGATCAAGGTCGTGGATGTCGAGCGAGTGTGCCTTGCCGCCGATGGCGACGACGGTTTCACACGTGAATCGTACCGGGATTGTCGGAGGGCCCATTCGTTGAGAGGATGGAGCCCATGGCACGACCGAGTCGATATTCTCCCGAGGTACGCGAGCGCGCGGTCCGGATGGTCCGGGAGCACGGCGCCGAGCACTCTTCCCAG